>SAMEA104404106__coassemble_1215_pt1 | contig 20558 bp, 16 predicted proteins | sample SAMEA104404106__metabat2_high_PE_006 | metagenome-assembled genome bin SAMEA104404106 (sample SAMEA104404106) | Balaenoptera acutorostrata
TGAAGGATTCCTCCCTGCATCGGATCGACAAGGCCGAGTCTGAGATTGCAGGTCTTTTTGCAGAGCTTCTGAGAAGGAAGTAGACTTCTCTCAATTGCAGAACATATCGTCGAGCTTTTCAGGCTTGGCGATTTTTTTCGTTGCAGGTGATACTGCTCCTGGCTCTTCCTGGATTGGCATCGCCTGACATCTCTTCTGCAGCATGCCCTTGAGTCTGAGGCACCATCTCGTCTCTCAAGAGGAAGCCTCCAAAGCATGGTGAACATACATATATGGAGTAGTTGAGATGCATTCGGGAAAGGGGGTGGAAAAACGCCTTGAAGCCCGTTTTCACACCGTTTTCATGTTCATGGATGAAAATACACTAAGGATGGGGATGTTTCATTTTTTTCAGGAAAATGAATGTGCTATGAAATGCCTGAAATGTTCAAAAAACACGGAAAAATGCTGTAAAATGCGGTGAAACACTGTTTCGATAGTGAAAAATCACTTTCAAAACACATATTTGTATTCAACTTTATGCATAAATTGGTATAAAAATAGCATAAAAATCGAATAAATGGTTTTATTTCAGAAGAAGCAGTAGTATTTTTCCAATCAATCTGTGATAATTGATACATTACAGTTGGATTTTTGAAGTGATTAAAAAAGGAAAGGGCTGTCGAAACAAAAACATCGACAGGCAGTGGAATCGCTGATAAAGTTTAGTTGGATGCGCAGATTGATGCGTACTTCATGTTCTCGAGTGCATGAAGAAAAAATCAAGGAGGTCATACATATGAAGAAGACATTAGCCGTACTTCTTGCAGTGCTCATGGCACTTATGGTATTCACTGGCTGTTCCAAGGACGAGCCAGCTCCAGCAGCAAGCACTACAACTACGGAAGCTCCAGCTCCTAAGGCTGAAGTTAAGACAGAGCCAGCTCCAGCTCCTAAGGCAGAGGCTAAGCCAGCACCTGCAAAGAAGGCAGCTCCAGCAGCAGAACCTACATATACCTATACAGATTCTGTTTCACAGATGGCTACAAACTGGAACCCACACACATACCAGACAAAGGACGACGCTTATCCTAGAGATGTAGCAAACATCGTTCCTGGTTTCTATACATTCATCTACAACGATGAGCTTCATCCAATCGAAGGCTCCGAGCCTTACGATAAGTACGTAATCGTTCCAGAGATGGCTTCCGATATGCCAATCGACATCACAGTCGAGGTAAGGGAATCCCACCCTCAGTTCAACATCCCAGCAGGTGTTGATTCAGGTTACGCTTACAGGATCCCACTCAACAAGGCAGCTACATGGGAGAATGGCAAGAAGATCACAGCTCACACATATGTTGACTCCATGAAGAGACTTCTCGCTCCTGAGCTCCTCAACTACAGAGCTTCCGACTACTACCTCCAGCAGTTCTCGATCGCAGGTGCTGAAGCTTTCGCCAACCAGGGCCAGAGCAAGACAATCAGCCTTGGACAGGCAGTAAGGGAAAGCGGATGCGATTCCCTCGACGAGTACCTCGAGAAGTATGGTGACGATGTAACTGGTTACATCAACTGGGCTTACTCCTTCGGCGTACAGTACGACTGGGAGAACCACCCTGTAACAGATACAGATGACATCGACCTCGACATCGACGGATTCGTAGACGTTATGGACGACAAGGTTGTCGAGACTCCTCTCACAATCGCACAGCTCGTTGACTTCTACGTTCTTGCAAACGATGTAATCCAGGGCGTCGACGAAGATGCATCCCGCGCATGGGCATTGGACGAACTCTACGTAATGAAGACCTACGAGGATGGAATCAGCTGGGATACAGTTGGATGCTATGCAGAAGACGACTACAACCTCGTCATCGTCCTCTCCAAGTCCCTCAAGGGCTTCCAGCTCCTCTACAACCTCACATCATCCTGGCTTGTCGAGCCAGAGCTCTATGATGCATGCCTCAAGAACGACAATGGTGTCTACACATCAACATACAACACATCCGTTGAGACAACTCTCTCCTGCGGACCTTACAAGCTCGTAAGCTACCAGGCAGACAAGGCAATGAGATTCGAGAAGAACGAGAACTGGTATGGCTGGACAGACGGCAAGCACGTCTATGTCGATCCACACGATGGCCAGACATATCCTATGTACCAGACAACAGCTATCGAATGTCAGAAGGTCGAGGAATCCTCAACAAGAAAGCTCATGTTCCTCAAGGGTGAGCTCATGACATACGGTCTCCAGGCTGAAGACTTTGCACAGTACAGATCCTCTGACTACTGCTACGTAACTCCAGACGAGACAATCTTCTTCCTCATCCTCAACGGCTATGAAGAAGCAATCAACAACAGAGAGGCAGCATCTGACTTCGACAAGGCTAACGTCGATCTCCAGACAATGCTCCTTCCTTCCTTCAGAAAGGCAGTAGCTGTAACATATGACAAGGAACTCTTCGCAGCAACAGTATCTCCATCCAGATCCGGCGGTTACGGTATCATCGGAACTTCCTACATCTACGATCCAGAGACAGGTGCTACATATAGAGAGACTGACCAGGCTAAGCAGGTTCTCTGCGACTTCTACTCTGTAGACGTCTCCAAGTACCCAGATCTCGATGCTGCAGTCGATTCCATCACAGGTTACGACCCAGAGAAGGCCAAGGAACTCTATACTGATGCATTCTACGAGGCTCTCGAGCTTGGTTACATCACAGACAACAACAATGACGGCATCTCCGACCAGACAGTTACAATCGAATACTGCCTCTCTTCCGATTCTGCATTCATGACAAAGACAATCGACTATCTCAACGAGAAGATGAACGAAGTCACAGCAGGCACACCATTCGAGGGCAAGGTCAAGTTCGTCAAGTCCGCTCCTTACGGCAACGACTGGTCAACAAAGATCCGTGCCGGTCTTTCCGATACAGTTCTTGGTGGATGGTCCGGTTCCAAGATGGATCCATTCTCACTTACAAACCTCTACACAGACCCAGCATACCAGTATGATGGTCAGTGGTTCGACGCTACAGCAGTAAGACTTACACTTACAGTTCCTGTAAACGGTGTTGACACAGAGCTCACAATGAACCTCAGGAAGTGGTCCGAAGCTCTCAATGGTGCAACAGTTGTCCAGGACGGTGTTGAGTACAACTTCGGTGAAGGTCAGGCAGACGTTGAGACAAGACTCAACATCCTCGCTGCAATCGAAGGTGAGATCCTCAAGACTTACGACTACATCCCAATGCTCCAGAACGCAGGAATGTCCCTCCTTTCACAGAAGGCATACTACGTTGTTGATGAGTACAACCCAGTACTCGGTTACGGTGGCATCCAGTACCTCAAGTACAACTACTCCGACGCTGAGTGGACAGAGTATGTCAAGTCCCAGGGGGGACAGCTCAAGTACTGATAACTTGTAGTTTTAAACTTAGTTAGGGGAGGCCTCGACAGGCTTCCCTTAACTGTGTCATAATGCGAAATGAGGAATTCCATTCCGATGGTGTGGAGTCCCTATAAAAAGTTTCAAATCCAAATTCAGTGCAATACTCCCGCAAGGGAGTTTTATGCACAATGAAGAGGTATTATGTTCAAATACGTAATGCAAAGAATCGTATATATGATTCTTGTATTCCTGATCATTACGTGCATGTGTTTCATACTGGTTAGAATGCTCCCACCAGCTGAGCTTCCACCAAATGATATCCATAACGTAATCATCGAGGCCCGCAGAGAGGCGGCAGGGTATAACAAACCCTATATGGTACAGTTCGGTATCTTCTTGAAGAATGTTCTGACAAGATGGGACTGGGGAGTTTCTGATAAGCTATACTTCGGACAGGATGTAGCTACACTTTTCATGGAGAAACTTCCTGCTACAATCGTCATCAACTTCTATTCCATCATTCTCAGCATACCGATAGGTATAGCGTTTGGAATATTCGCAGCCTTGAAGAAGAATACCTGGATCGACTATACGATATCCACCTTGACTATGGTTGTCATCTCCGTTCCGAACTTCGTATACGCCTTCATCATCCAGTACGTGCTGTCCTATAAGCTGGGATGGTTCCCATTCCTCCTGAAGCCAGGTAACGATTGGTTCAGCTGGTCCATGTTCTGGTCCATGCTTCCGGCAGTATTCTCACTGTCCTTCGGAGTAATCGGAGGATTCACGAGGACAACAAGAGCCGAGCTCACCGAGGTTCTCACAAGTGAGTTCATGCTCCTTGCAAGGACAAAGGGACTGACAAAGGCCCAGGCGACAGTAAGACACGCAATGAAGAACTGCATGGTCGTAGTAGTACCTGCAATCTTCGGTGAATTCGTCGGTATCCTCGGAGGATCCCTCATCATCGAGAAGATCTTCGCAATCCCTGGTGTCGGCGGACTCTCACTTAACGCGATCAATGCACGTGACTACCCGATTTTCGTAATGGTCACATGTTTCTATACACTTATCGGACTCGCAGCATCTCTCGTAGTTGACGTCAGCTACGGTTTCATCGATCCGAGAATCAGAATGGGGTCTAAGAAGTAATGGACAAGAACAATAACGCAGAATACGAGAAGATCAGCGCTGATGAGTTCGAATTCGTACAGTTCGATGCCCGTCTGCATGACACAAAACTTGAAACAAAGGCAAGAGGTTTCTTCGCTGATGCCATGCTTCGCTTCTCCAAGAACAAGTCTTCGGTAGTTGCAGCGTGGATTCTCCTCTTCCTCGTACTTTTCTCAATCCTCGTTCCATGGATCTCTCCTTACGACATCAACGACAAGGACAAGCTCTATGTAAACGCACCAAGCTATGTGCCTTGGTTCGCTGAGCACAACCTTGGCATCCTTGATGGAGGAATCAAGAGAGACTCCCAGAACGATGCTTCAATGAACTATTGGAGAGGTATTGCAGAGGAGACAGGACAGGATCCAGTACTTCGCATCCTCGAGGAGCACACTACATACGTAAAGTCCAGAGGTAAGGAAATACCTAAGACCTCCTACAAGATCGAGAACAACAAGTATTTCGAGCAGGGGGTAGTATACCGTGTATTCTCCTACGACGAGTTCAACAGGATCCAGGCTTGGCAGGATGAGACCGGCATCCAGGTAATCTATCCATGGGTAGAGCCTGATGCAATCAACGGCATCACAGACAATCCAAACATCTGGTATGAAGTCGACAGCAAGGGAAATGCCATACTCGACGAGAACGGAAACTTCGTTCCTGTATACTCGACAAGATCCGATATCGAGGGCTTGCCTTATACATCCCAGAGAATCGAGGGTGATGACGGTTCCTACATCTATTCCGTAGCAAAGTCCGGTGCAGTCCGCTGTAGAGTCAACTACTACAACTACTACACATACCTCAACGGTCACGAGCCAAGCTACATCTTCGGAACCACTTCAATGGGTCAGGACCTCTTCAACGCAATCGGTATCGGTGCCAGGTTCTCACTTGTATTCGCTATCGTAGTAAGTGCAATCAACCTCACAATCGGTGCATTCTATGGTGCCATCCAGGGATACTATGGTGGTTATGTAGATATGATCATGGACAGATTCGCAGATATCCTCTCCGGTGTTCCATTCATCATCGTCACAACACTCTTCCAGCTGCATCTTGCGCAGAAGGTTGGTGTAGTGCCATCGTTCCTGTTTGCCTTCGTATTGACCGGTTGGATCGGTATGTCCGCTCTCACAAGAAAGCAGTTCTACAGGTTCAAGGGTCAGGAATTCGTAATGGCAGCACGCACACTCGGTGCATCTGACGGAAGATTGATGTTCAAGCACATCTTCCCTAATGCCATCGGAACAATCATCACATCCTGTGCCCTGATCATTCCAGGTGCAATCAGAAGTGAGACTTCCATGACATACCTTGGAATCGTAAACCTTTCAGAGTTTGCCGGTACTACAATCGGTACACTTCTCAGTGAAGGTAACGCAGCTGTAACAACAGCTCCGCATACACTTCTCTGGCCATCTCTTTTCCTTTCATTGCTGATGATCAGCTTCAACCTCTTCGGTAATGGACTTAGAGATGCGTTCAACCCATCCACAAGAGGAGAAGACGACTAATGGAACTTAAGATGCAGGTTAAAGACCTCCGTATTTCCTTCCGCACCGTAAACGGTAAGGTACAGGCAGTCAGAGGCATAAATTTCGATCTTGCAAAGGGTGAGACTCTCGCAATCGTAGGTGAGTCCGGTTCCGGTAAGAGCGTAACAAGTAAGGCTATCCTCGGAATCCAGGCTGCCAACGCAATTACCGAGTCCGGTGAGATCATCTACGACGGCAAGGACCTATTGAAGATCACTGAGGAGGACTTCCACAAGATCCGTGGTGACAAGATCGCCATGATCTTCCAGGACCCTATGTCCTCCCTCAACCCAATCGTAAAGATCGGTCGCCAGCTCACTGAGGCAATGATCCTCAAGGGCAAGGCACGCCAGAGAGAGTCAAGGAACAACTTCAATACATACCTCAAGCACCTCAACGGGGCAATGAAGGCATGTACTGATCTAGATGCTGCAAAGGTAGACGAGATGACAAAGAGCTTCGACAAGTTCGAGCTCAAGGCAATCGAGCTCGAGAAGGCATACAGGAATGCATTCGAAGCAGCCCGCCAGACCCTCACTGACATGAAGTCCGTAGTATTCGAGATGGAGAAGAACGCTCTCGGCAACGATGGCGGAGCCAGGATCCTGGATATTGCAGGTTCTACATTCCTCACACCTAACGACTATGTAGTAAGCGGTCAGAAGGGTGCAAGGATCAAGGACCTCTCCAACAAGATCAAGAACGACTGGAATGCCATCAAGGGCAAGAAGGACGATAGGGACTACACAGCACTTCTTGCTGACATGGCAGAGGTCAGGGAAATCCTCGAGGAAGCTGTTGCAAAGCCGGTTCCTAACTTCTTCAGGATGGGATACTACCTGACATTCTCCGGAAAGGAACTTCCAGAGATGCCAGTCGAGGAGCTCAACAGATTCCTCAGGAAGTACCTCGATGACAACTTCATGACTGAGTTTGCAGTTAACCTTGAGAAGGCTCTGAAGTACACAGCTGACATCAGCTACCAGAACATCGACAAGGCAATTGCACTTCTCGAGGAGAAGAAGTCCGTATTCGCTGAAAAGGACCTCAACAGGAAGGCTTGTCTTGCTGCAGCAAAGGAACTCTCCGCTGCAATCAAGGCAACAATCGATCCACTCTCACTCAGGAAGGATTCCCTCACATATACATTCGAGAGATCCATCAAGGATGAGATCAAGAAGTACTTCGATGCAATCCCTGCAAACAGGCAGGCTGTAAAGAAGCACGACAAGGACCAGAAGAAGCATGACAGGCTCGTTGCCCGTGGCAAGAATCCTGACTGGGAAGTAGCTGCCGCTGCAGTCATCGACCTTGAGCTCGTCAAGAATGACATGCTCCACATCATCGATAGACTCATCAGGAACTACGAGGACATAAAGAGCGAAAGAAGCACAAGAAACTTCGACGAGGAAGCAGTTGCATCAATCGACTACCTCAAGGAGTCCGCATCCGGAATCGTCGAGAAGGTCACAAGGAAGGTTGCAAAGGAAAGAGCTATCCGTCTCATGGACGAGGTAGGTATTGCAGAGCCTCACAAGAGATACAACCAGTATCCATTTGAGTTCTCCGGTGGTATGAGACAGAGAATCGTAATCGCCATCGCACTTGCTGCAAATCCGGATATCCTGATCTGTGACGAGCCGACAACTGCTCTCGACGTAACAATCCAGAGCCAGATCCTCGAGCTCATCAACAAGCTCAAGAGAGAGCGTCAGCTTTCCGTAATCTTCATCACCCATGACCTTGGCGTAGTTGCCAACATGGCTGACAGGGTTGCAGTAATGTATGCAGGCAAGATCGTCGAGACAGGAACTGCAGAGGAGATCTTCTACTCTTCAGCTCACCCATACACATGGGCACTCTTGTCCTCAATGCCTGACCTTGATACAAACGACAAGCTTGAGGCTATTCCTGGAACACCTCCAAACATGATCTACCCACCGGTAGGTGATGCTTTCGCTCCAAGAAACAAGTATGCCATGAAGATCGACTTCGAGAGACAGCCTCCGATGTTCAAGATCACAGATACACACTACGCAGCTACATGGCTATTGCATCCAGATGCACCACATGTAGATCCACCAAAGACTGTTCTTGACAGGATTGCAAGAATGAAGGCAAAGAGGGAGATGGCAAATGCAGAATGAAAATGAGACACTACTGAAAGTCGAGAACCTCTGTCAGTACTTCAAGATGGAAGGCGGAGAGCTCAAGGCTGTAGACAATGTAAGCTTCGAGATCAAGAGAGGCGAGGTATTCGGACTCGTAGGTGAATCCGGCTGTGGTAAGACCACAACCGGAAGATCCATCATCAAGCTCTACAACTGTACAAGCGGAAACGTCATCTTCAAGGGAATAAGGATCTGCGCAGGCACAAGAAGCTACAGGAATGCAATCGCTCAGGCAAAGAAGGATTTCGAGGAGAACTCCAAGGGCAAGTCTGCTGAAGAAGTGGCTAAGCTCAAGGAGGTCATGAACGCAGAGATCAAGAAGCAGAGAGAGAACATCAGGAAGGCAAACCATGACCAGAAGCAGTGCGACAAGGAGTACGCTCGCGTACGCACAGCCGAGCTCAAGAAGGAATGGGAGCCAAAGCTTGCCAAGGCAAACGAGTCCGAGAGAAAGGAGCTCATGGCTGAGTACAGGAATGAACTCAGGAAGGCCAAGCACACAAAGATCGTAACTCAGATCCAGATGATCTTCCAGGATCCAATTGCCTCCCTCGACCCAAGAATGACAGTCAAGGAGATCATCTCCGAAGGTCTTGTCATCCAGGGTGAGAGAAACCAGAAGGTAATCGACCAGAAGGTATATGACATGCTCGAGCTCGTAGGACTCGTTCCAGAGCATGCTTCCAGATATCCTCATGAGTTCTCAGGTGGTCAGCGCCAGAGAATCGGTGTTGCAAGATCCATCGTCATGAACCCGGACCTCATCATCGCCGACGAGCCGGTATCCGCTCTCGACGTATCCGTCCAGGCTCAGGTCATCAATCTCCTGAACGACCTCAGACATCAGATGGGACTTACAATCCTCTTCATCGCTCACGACCTCTCTGTAGTAAAGTACTTCTCCGACAGGATCGGTGTAATGTACTTCGGTAAGATGGTTGAGATGGCTTCATCCGATGAGCTCTTCCTCAATCCGCTTCACCCATATACAAGAAGCCTTCTTTCCGCTATTCCTCTCCCAGACCCAATCTACGAGAAGAACAGACAGAGAATCGTATACAATCCTCTTGCTGAGCATGATTACTCAGTGGACAAGCCTTCCTTCAGGGAAATCAAGCCTGGTCACTTCGTAATGTGCAATGATGCAGAGTTTGAGCGCTATAAGGCAGAACTGAAGTAAGTGAAGACTAGAAACAAAGATATCCTATTGGGCCTCGTTGTTGGACTTATGGTATTTACATTCGTAATGGTCCTTAATCCACAGGAGGCCTACGGAAGCCTCGTCCTGAGAATCTGTGATGGCTTCTTCGTAGCAACTGTAATCGTACTTGGATTCGGTGGACTCGTATGGTGCCGCAACAAGGGCGCCTTCGATATGATCACCTTCGGTGTATCTACCGCATTCCATCTGCATTACCTGTTCTCGAAGGACCTCTACGAGAAGAAAGAGGACTTCTATGATTACAAGGTAAGGAAGGCCGCAGCCAGAAAGCCTGTTACAGGAATCCTGATAGCAGGAGCAATCTACCTGGGACTTTCCATTGTAATGCTTATTGTCTACTACATTGTAGGCTGATATGAGAGCACCTTCGGGTGCTCTTTTCTTATCGATACCGATAATTGTACCGTCATGATCTACGCCAACATAGATGGAACCGCCTCGGGCATTGAGAAATGCTACGATATCTCTTGTGATTGCATCCTCGTCGAATTCTGATTCCAGCTTCTTCCCTGTGTTTCCCCGTATCTCATGATTTCATCCTCTCTGATGATAGGATGGAGTATTGGGAGTATCAGTCAAATCAACGCAACATGATGAGAAATGAGAAAGCCAGAAGCCTTGTGAGCCTCTGGCTTGTGATGAATGATGAAATCAATTTCGTGATTTACTCTTCCATGAGCCAGTCTACGAGGTTCAACACTTCTATTCCTTCGTAGTTGCCTACAGTCAATCTATCGGATGTCAGCACTATCTTCCTGTAGTTATCCTTGATGTTCTTGAGAGGGCGCATTTCCCTTTCGAATGTTTCCTCTGCAGTCATATTGGCTGTAACCTGGAAATATGTGATTATGCCAGCTTTTTCAGCAACAAAGTCGACTTCATTATTGCACGGTGCTTCAGAAAATCATAATCAACGCATTGGACGTGAAGTATGCAGAGATGAAAACAGGAGAGCACTGAGACTCTCCTATGATGTTTGTGTTGGATTATACCAGCAGGTATGGTTCAGACTCTTCTGAAGAGCTTCACTGCTGTTCCAGAGCAGGTGACCATAAGCATGCCGTTGGTCTCACCGAGTACCTCGTAGTCCATCTTCACTCCGATGATGGCATCAGCTCCAATTCCCTGAGCTCTGTCTGCCATCTCATCGAGTGCCTTCTGGCGGGCTGACATCAGCTCATCTTCGTAGCCACGGCTTCTTCCTCCGAACATATCCCTGAAGCTCGATCCGATATCCCTTAGGAAATTAACTCCGGATATAACCTCGCCGAATACTATTCCCTTGTATTCCGTTACCTCGCAGCCCTGAATGCTGTTTGTTGTTGTCATGAGCATGAAAAACATCCTCCTCTCTTTCATAAATGGTAAACGAAGGAAAGGAGGATTGGAAGTATAATGTATCTCTCTTATTCCTCTCCGTGGTCGTATAGGAACCAGGTGATGTCCCCTTTCTCTCCACTTGGAAGTGTATATTCCTGGTAGATTTCAGATCTCCTTACAGCTCCCTTATGCTCGTAGAACTGATAGGAGCAGTCAGTATCTGTAAATACATACCAGCTCTTTACGTGGATTGACCTGAAGTACTCCTCGAGTGCACCAAAGAGCTTACCACCGATTCCAAGGCCTCTTGCTTCCTCTGATACTATGAAGAAGGTTACCTCAGCGTCGTAGTTCCTGTTGCCACCCATCTCCAGGAGTTTCCTATGAAGTTCCTCTTCGCTTTCTCCTTCGTTGGTGAGAGCCCTTGCTTCACTGTCCATTATGATTGATAACGCGCTGAGCCAGTACTGAAGCCTTTCTGTGAATGTTGCATGATGGTTGCGTCTGTCGCAGCCCATTATCACACCAAGTATCTTGCCTTTTCTCTCGGCAACCCTTATGAAGGTCTGGTCCATCAGGCATTCGCGAAGGAATGCTGTGGAGATGAGATGAGTGGACCTATCGGACATCGAGCCTTCCCACCAGGTGTGGTTGATTATCTCGATGACATCCTTCGCGTCCTCGTTCTTCCATTCTCTGATTACTATATTGTCGTCTTCTGTCATAAAAACCTTTACTGTAGAGAATGTAATGAAGAAGAGAGTGCAGCGTCAAGAAAAATGCAGAAGGCTTTGCTTCCTTCTGCATCTGTATGCTTTACCTTGTTTGGCGTCAACCGAAGAACTTACCCGAGAAGATTACATCGTCTGGGATGACATCTGTACTCCAGCAGAGCCTCAGGGAGTAGTATCTCCTGAAGTCCTGGAAGAGCTTATCCTTCTCAGGCCCGGATTTCTTCCATGCCTCTACAAACTGCGGGTACCTGTCTGGGAAGTGGATATCGTTTGCGTTGTGCTCTGTCTCCTTGTCATCAAGGCAGCTCTCTGAGTATACATGGCACTGGAATCCTGAGAACGCCTCGTCCTTGAGGAGCTCTTCAAGATTGAAGGAAGCATCATCCTCTTCGTTCTCACCCTGGAAGTAGCAGATAGTCATGCATGGTGCCTGGGGAGTGATGATCTCGTTCTCGATTTCAGATACTGCGATATTCAAGAGTATCGGCTTATGGGTTAGGTAAGGGGAGAATGTGTTGATCACCCTTGCACTCTGGTATGCGGAAAGTACCTGGTCATAGGAGATGAGCTTCATCCTCTTCTCATCGAGCTCCAGCTCTTCCATCTCCTTTCTTGCCTCCTCCTCTGTCATTGAGAAGCTCTTGAAGAATATGGTTTCCCTTACGCTCTTCCTGATTATGTTCTCGAGTGTCGAGGAAATGAATTCCTCCTTGCCTGGTTCATGTATGAACTGAACGATTCCTGTTATTGTTCTCATGTCTTCTAATCTACTCCATCTATTGATGTATTGGAAGGGGAAAGAGGTTATCCTCCGAGTTTTCCACCGGTGGTGGATAACTCAGGAAAAGCCCGCCAAGGCCATCCATTTTCAGGATAGGATACTTTATACCTAGAGAGCAGGTGATGAAGTCCTTGGGCCACTAGGAAGCTCTAGTGGCATATATCCACTTTCATGGATGTGCTTCTGCTACCTGAACTGCGAGTTGTAGAGCTCTGCGTAGGTTCCACCTAGCTTCAGCAGTTCCTCATGGCTTCCCTGCTCTCGGATGAGTCCGTTGTTGAGTACTATGATCTCATCGGCATTCCTTACGGTGGATAGCCTATGTGCAATTACAAAGCATGTCTTGTCCTTCATGAGCTTCTCCATAGCTTCCTGGATCTTCATCTCGGTTCTTGTATCTACATTTGATGTAGCCTCATCGAGGATAAGCATCTTCCTCTTCTGAAGCATTGCACGGGCAATGGTGAGCATCTGGCGCTGTCCCTGTGAGAGGTTTCCTCCGTTTTCCGTGATGATCGTGTCGTATCCATCGGGAAGGGAATCTATGTAGCCGGAGATTCCCGATGCAATGGCTGCATTCTCTATCTCCTCCATAGTAGCTTTTGGAGTGCCGTATGCTATGTTGTCCCTTATGCTTCCTTCGAAGAGCCAGGAATCCTGCAGTACCATTGCAAAGGAGGACCTAAGGGAAGAGCGTGTAAGCATGGAGTTCTCCTTGCCATCTACTCTTATACTGCCGCTCTGCGGATCGTAGAAGCGCATCAGCAGATTCATGATCGTCGACTTGCCAGCTCCTGTCGGCCCGACGATTGCAATCAGCTCTCCAGGTCTTGCATGAAGCTTCAGCCCTTCGATGATGTTTCTCTTCTCGTCGTAGCCGAAGTCGATGTCATCCATATCGACATCTCCCTTGATTTCCTCCAGCACTTCTGCGTTATCTGGGTCGTCTGCTTCGGTTTCCTCATCAAGCATCCTGAATACCCTGTCTGCTGCACTGAATGCCGACTGCACTTCGGTTATTATGTTTGCACATTCTGAGATTGGGCCTGTGAACTTCCTGGAGTAGAGTACGAAGGAGGAAAGCCCTCCAAGGCTTATTCCTCCAAGGATGTACAGGATGGATCCGACTATACCGATCAGTGCAAGGGTAAGGTTGTTGATGAGTCCGAATGTAGGGCCAAGCTTTGCAGTGTTGTAGTCAGCCCTGTAGAATGAGTCGAGTGCCTCCTTGTCCTTCTCATCGAAGCGAGTGAGGAATTCATCTTCGCATGCATAGCTCTTTATCGTCTTAGATGCAGAGAGCAGCTCCTCGACCTTTCCGTTGAATTCACCCTGCTTCCTGGATCTCTCCCGGAAGATAGGCCTGAACTTTACGATTCTCCACTGCATTCTCTTTACGATGAGTGGAATGGTAACAAGGAATATGAGGACGAGCTTCGGGCTTATCGAGAGCATCATCGAGAACGATCCGATGATGAGGACTGAAGAGGACGCCAGCTGCACAAGGTCGTTCGTCATCGATGTGTTGATGGTATCGATATCGTACTGGAAGCGTGAGACGATGTCTCCAACCTGGTTCGAGTCGAAGAAGCGTACCGGGAGATGTTCCATCTTCCTGAAGAGCTCATGCCTCAAATCCACTACAACGCGCTGCCCGATCCAGGTGATCAGGAAGTTCAGCGAGAACGAGAGAAGTGCAGATGCCAGATAGAATACGACCATCCAGAGGCAGTAGTGGAATACCAATGGAAAGTCCACCATGCCGGGCTTCTCTCCGATAGCATCGATTGCCTTCCCCGAGAGCATCGGACCGATCAGGACAAACAGGTTTGCTGCAATTGTAATGAGGATTGCAGAGATGAGCTGGAACCTGTAGGGCTTGAAGTACCCTAGAATCCTCATCAACGTTCCCTTTCTTGCCTTTCTCCTATTCTGCATCGAAGTCACCTCCCATCTGGGAATCTGCTATCTCGCGGTAGAGCGGGGATGATATGAGGAGCTCCTCATGTCTTCCCTTTGCTGTTATCCTTCCGTCTTCAAGAAGCAGTATGAGGTCTGCATGCTTGATTGACGATACACGCTGGGCAACTATTATCTTGGTAGTCTCACTGTAGTTCCTCTCGAGTGCTTCCCTGAAGAGTGCATCTGTCCTGTAGTCCAGTGCAGATGATGAGTCATCGAGGATCAGTATGTCCGGATTGCCTGCAAGTGCACGGGAAAGGAGTATCCTCTGCTTCTGACCGCCCGAGAGATTCATGCCACGCTGTGCAACGAGGTGGTCAAGCTTATCGGGGAGGTTCATGATGAAGGAGCTTGCCTGTGCTGTCTCCATTGCCTTCCTGATGTCATTGTCCTTTAGGTCCCTTCCGAAATCTATGTTCTCCCTTACTGTGTCGTTTAGGAATGCATCGTTCTGGAAGGCAACTCCATAGTGCCTCCTGAGCTCATCCTCATCGATTGATGATATATCACGGCCGTCGATGAGGATTTTCCCGTCATTCCTGTCATAGAGCCTTAGGAGCAGGTTTATGATGGTGCTCTTTCCAGAGCCTGTTGAGCCGATTATTCCAAGCGTTCCACCCTTGCTGAGCTCGAATGAGATATCCTCTACGTTGTCCTTTGCCCCGAGATATGAGAACGATACATTCTCGAATGTGATGTAAGGGGATATCCCATCCTTCTCGGTGTCCTTACATGTTTCCATATCTGCAGGAGTATCCAATACCTCCTCGATACGCCTGGCTGATGCATCGGAGCGGGTGAACATGATCACGATCCTCGTCATCGTCATCATCGCATTGAGGATGATGTAGAGATAGGATAGGAATGCAATGATCGTTCCTGTTGTAGTCTTTCCATTGTTTGCGAGTATTGCTCCCACTGCAACGATACCCACAAGTCCCAGGTTGAACACGAGGGATATGAAAGGGGATCCGGAGCTCATCGTTATGTTTGCTCTTCTCTCGTTCTTCGATAGGTCGTCGATTATATCGTCAAAGGACTTCTCCTCGTAGTCCGTCATCCCGAGTGCCTTTATTACCCTTATGCCGGTTACGTTCTCCCTGACCTTCCTTACCATTACATCGGACTTCTCCTGGCTCTTCTTCCATAGCGGTACACCTATCTTCCTCATTACGTACATGATGATGGCAAGAAGTGGAAGCAGTGCCATGAGAACCAGTGATAGCTGTGGAGCAAAGGCTACGGTCATCGCAAGTCCTCCGATCAGCAACAGCGGTGCCTTGATGGCAATCCTGAGCGTGAAGTTTATGAAATGGGTGATGTTGTAGGTATCGCTTGTAAGTCTCGATTCAAGGGATGGAATCGTGTAGGAATCCATCTGTCTTATCGAGAGATGCGATATCCTGGAATAGAGGTCATGCCTGATATCCTCGACTGTATTCCTTGCAACTAGGGATGCAAGCCTGTTGGCCTTGAAGTTCGTGAAGAATATCAGGATGGAGAGCATTACCATGATGAATCCATAGGCAAGTACACTCCTGATATCCTTTTCCCTTGCGGCGGTATCGAGGATGTATGAGAGAGTCCATGGAATGAAGAGCTCCGATATCGTTGCAGTGATCTTCAGGGCCATGCAGGATATGGAGGTCTTCATGTAAGGTCTTGTGTATTCAGTGAGCAGCTTCATGTCTTTCTACATTCCCATCTTTCAGCCCAGGTGCTTTTCAGCCTCCCTTGCAGCGTTCTCGGTCATTCTTTCAAGAAGAGCATATGCTGTCTTCTTGTCCTCATCCGAGAAGTCCTTGAGTATTATCTGGTCGTTGAGGTCCATCATCACATGTACGGCATGTGGTTTCAGCTCAAGCATCCTGTCTGTTGGATAGATACGCGATATCCTCCTGTCCTCGCTGTCGGTCCTCTTCTCTATGAGTCCTTCCGATTCCAGTAGGGAAAGCTGTCTTGTGACTGTACTTGGGTTTACATGCAGGGAGTGTGCAAGCTCTTCCTGGGTGATTCCCGGATTGTTGGTAATCTTCAGGATATATGGGTGTTCCCACTTCCTTATCCCGTAGTTCTCGAGTCTCTTGTTGTATATGGTGGCAGAGCTCCTCTGTATGGAGTTGATGAGCTTCATTATCTTGATTCTTTCCATGGATATCTCCCTTGTTGAAATTAATTGCATGTGCAATCATTGCATATGCAATTATATTGCGGTTGGAGCTATCCGTCAACTTGAGTGAATCTGTAGTGGAGATACCCATGATACTGTGCTAGAATCATTCCATGAACGCAGAATTCATGATAGATGGACTAAGGCTTACTACCGATAGACTAATTCTCAGGGCCTTCAGGAATGAGGACCTCGAGGACTTCTTTACCTATGCCAAGGTAGAGGAAGTAGGTGAGATGGCCGGCTGGAAGCATCACGAGAGCATCGAGGAGACAAGGACCATCCTAGACAGATTCATCAAGGGAGACCATGTCTTTGCAATAGTCCTGAAGGAAAGCGGCAAGGTCATAGGGTCGCTTGGAATCGAGAGATATGGAATGGAGAACAGATTGACGGAATTCCAAGGTCTCAGGGGACGGGAGCTTGGCTTTGTACTGAGTAGGGATTACTGGGGACAGGGCCTGATGCCTGAAGCTGTAAAGAGGGTGATAGATTACCTCTTCTACGATTACGGCCTCGATTTCCTTACATCCGGCTACTTCGTGGAAAACGTGCAATCGAAGAGAGTGCAGGAGAAGTGTCTCTTCAAGCCATATAGAAAACTGAAGGTAGAAACCTGTACGGGAACACATGATACGATTCTCAATCTGCTGCTGAATCCAAGTAAGAGATTAACACTTGAATTCTCGCATCCTGAGACGCTGATAATAAACCCCAGTTAACGTGGCAGAAAATGCAGAAATTGCAATGAGTGACACGTTAACGCGGGAATAACGCATGAAATCTATCTTTTTGAGGTAAAGAAGAAGGACCTGGAAACGATGCTTCCAAGTCCTTTCTGTCTGTGTCTATCTGATAGCCTCTACTGCCTTCCTCATGCTTTCGAGTGCCTTCCTGACATTCTCACGGGAGGTTCCGTAGTTGATCCTTACAAAGTTGTCATACTGGTCTCCAAACCATCTTCCGTTGTTGAAGCAGACTCCTGCATCGACTCCGAAGAAGAGAGATAGTGGACCTGAGTCCGGTCCGCCCTTGTACTTCTCGGGATTTCCTTCTGTGATCTTTTTTACCTTCTCGTAGATCTCTGAGCAGTCGATGAAGGTTACAAAGGATGCCTTGCCGTTCACGAGCTTCAGCTCCGGTATGTACTTCTCAAGGTACTCGCGGATCATATCTGCATTCCCCTTGAGGTAGGCGCAGAGCTCCTCGTTGTACTCGAGGCCATACTTATATGCAGCCTCTGCAAGAGTTCCTATCATATAGGCAGGGTGTACTACATGTAATGCCTTCTGGGCCTTCTTGAATTCCTCTCTCATCTCAACGTCTGAAAAGAGTGTGAAGCAGGAGTGCTCTCCTGCGACATTGAATGTCTTACTTGGTGCCATGAATGTAATGGCTCTAGCTCCGATCTTCCTGTTTGCCTCGTACATAGGAATGTGCTTAGCCCCTGGGTGCACGAGGTCTCCATGTATCTCATCAGAGAATACTGGGATACCAAGCTCCTTGGCTGTCTTTAGTACGCACTCAAGCTCATCCTTCGAGAACACAAGTCCCGATGGGTTATGTGGGGAGCAGAACATGATGGCGTCGCAATCCTTGGCAGCTTCCCTGAAGCTATCCTTATCGAATGTGTAGATGCCGTTCTCGTATGGGATAGGCCAATCCACCATCTCCCTGTCGTTGTCCTGACACATCATGCGGAAAGGACGGTAAGTAGGGGATGGAACGAGAATCCTATCATGTTTCTTCGTGAAGGTCTGAAGTGCCAGGGAGAGTGCATGCAATAGTCCCTCTCCGTAGACGACATCATCCTTGTTGACCTCTACATGATGCTTTCTTTCCATCCAGTCTACGAATGTCTCTTCAAGACCAGTAAAAGCCGGGTAGCCGAATACTCCGCTCTCTGCAACCTTCAGGGCTGCTTCCTTGATATGAGGCTCAGCTGGGAAATCCATATCTGCAACCCAGAATGCTTCCGCATCAGGGTTTCCGCAGATCGATTCAAGTGCTGGTCTGAACCACTTGACTGATGTGGTTCCCTTTCTGTCTATAGCGTGGTCGAATCCAAAATCCATGATTTCTATTCCTCTCTAGATAGAGTGTAGCACCTAGAGTGTCTCATTACGAGGTGTATGGACGAAAAACCTCCAGAAACCTTCGGGGGATTCTGGAGGAGACAGAAAATAACTGATCTTCGTCTTTTACATTATCGCAATTGGGGTCCTAACCAAGGATCTTAGATAGAAGTCCTGTTGACTGGAAGAAGAGAACAAGCATGATGACAGGTACTACATACTTCATCAGGAAGGAGTAGAGACCCTTTCTCCTGAAGCCCTTCTCTGAACCTATCTTCATCTCATCCTCGATCCAGTCCGGCTTCATGATGTAGCCGATGAAGATACATGTGAGGAAGGAAATGAGAGGCATCAGGAAGGAGTTCGAGATGTAGTCCATGATATCGAGAAGCTGAGCGGTAGCACCGTTAGGAAGCTTGTACTCGAAGTAGAATACATTGTAGCCGAGGCAGATGACGATGGCTGCAACACCACTGATTATCGATATTGTGAGAGCTGTCTTCCTTCTTGTTGTATGGAAGATGTTCATTGCAGTGGAGACGAGTGTCTCGAGAATCGATACGCAGGATGTGAGTGCTGCGAAGATGATCATTACAAAGAACGCAATTCCAATGATGTTTCCTGCAAATCCCATGGACTCGAATACCTTTGGAAGGGATACGAACATGAGGGATGGTCCGGATGCCATGCCATCTGTACCTGTGAATACGAAGATGGCTGGGATGATCATGATTCCGGCAAGAATGGCTACACCGGTATCGAAGAACTCGATCTGTGCAATCGACTTGTTGAGGTCGACATCCTTCTTTACATAGCTTCCGTATGTGATCATGATGCCCATGGATACGGAGAGTGAGAAGAAGAGTTGGCTCATTGCATCGAGGAGGATCGAGAGGAATCTTGAGAAGGTGAGACCTTCGAAGTTAGGAATCAGGTAGAAGGCCAAGCCCTGGAGACCTGTTCTCTCAACTCCATCAGCTCCTACATGAGTGAGTGTCAATGAGTAGATTGCAATGCCGATGATGAGCAGGAGAAGTGCTGGCATGCAGTACTTACTGAACTTCTCGATTCCCTTGTCGACACCGAGGTATACGATGATGGCAGTGAAAGCAAGGAATACGAGCATGAATACGATAGGACTGATCTGACTAGTGATGAAGGAGCCGAAGAATCCATCCTGGGCTGCTAGGTGTCCCTTACCTGTTACATATATGGTTGCATACTTCAAGACCCATCCACCGATTACCGAGTAGTAGGTCATGATGATGACAGGAACGAGGAATGTGAGCTTACCTAAAAATGCCCACTTCCTGTTCATTGATTCAAAGGCATGCCATGCGTTCTTGCCGGTCTTCCTGCCGACTGCGATATCTGTTGTGAGAAGCGCAAAACCGAAAGTTGCTACGAGAACGAGATAGATCAGGATGAAGAGACCACCACCATCTCTTGCTGCGAGGTATGGAAACCTCCAGATATTACCGACTCCTACAGCAGATCCAGCTGCTGCGAGTACAAAGCCCAAGCTACTGGTAAAGCCACCTTTCCTCTTAGTCTGTTCCATGATTGAAACCCTCCATTTGCGATGAGAACGAATATACAGGAAAGTGTAGGAACTTGCAAAGAATGGTGGTTTCTTCAGATGAAACTTTTTGACCTTAAAGTTTCGTTATGATAGAATACTTGCTGAAAAACGAGTGATTTATACATCCTGAATTTGTAAAATAGATGGAATGTATATTCTTACGAAACTTGATAGATTGGATAAAACATATGGAAGATATCAATAGGTATGTCGGAACACGCATAAGAAACTATCGAAAGATGAAGAAGATGACTCTTCAGGAGCTTGCTGATAGGATCTATAAATCGAGAGCTACGGTCTCGAAGTATGAAACAGGCGAGATCGTACTTGATGTCGAGACTCTCTCGAGGATTGCAGAGGTACTGGAGGTTCGCCCTGCTGACATCATGGACTGGGCACCGAAAAGACGTGAGGAAGTGCAGGTAAGCATGATCCGTGAGGGGGAGAG
>SAMEA104404106__coassemble_1369_pt1 | contig 18624 bp, 15 predicted proteins | sample SAMEA104404106__metabat2_high_PE_006 | metagenome-assembled genome bin SAMEA104404106 (sample SAMEA104404106) | Balaenoptera acutorostrata
CTCAGAGATTGCCTATGAGCTCATCTGTGAATTCATGAGTTCCGAGGCACCTTCCACCAGTCTCCCCTTCCTTCTCGAGAAGTGTGAAGAAATCCCTGGTGACAGTCTTGTTGCCTATTGTCCTCTCGACAGCATCCACCATGAGAGAAGCTGCCTCGTTCCATCCCATGTATCTAAGCATCATCTCTGAAGACAGCATGATGGAAAGTGGATTTACGATGTTCTTTCCTGCAATGTCCGGAGCTGTTCCATGAGTTGCCTCGAAGATTGCAACACCGCTGTCGTAGTTGATGTTCGCACCCGGTGCGATTCCGATTCCTCCAACCTCAGCTGCCATCGCATCGGATACATAGTCTCCATTGAGGTTGAGAGTTGCAACTACATCATAGTCCTCCGGCTTTATGAGGATGTTCTGCAGGAATGCATCGCAGATGCAGTCCTTGACGACGATGCCGACTCCATCCTCAGTAGGAATCACGACCTTGCCGTCGATCTCCTCTGCATTATATTCATTCCTTGCAAGACTGTAGCCCCACTCACGGAATCCACCTTCAGTGAACTTCATGATGTTTCCCTTGTGTACAAGGGTGACGGACTTCCTCCTATGCTCTATTGCATAGTCGATTGCTGACCTTACAAGACGCTCTGTACCTTCGATTGAGACAGGCTTGATGCCAATGGATGATGTCTCAGGGAAACGGATCTTACTTACACCCATCTCGTTCTGGAGGAAATCGATAACCTTCCTGACTTCCTCTGTGCCGCACTTCCATTCGATTCCTGCATAGATATCCTCTGTGTTCTCACGGAAGACTACCATGTCTACCTTCTCAGGATGCTTGACTGGGCTTGGAACTCCCTGGAAGTATCTGACAGGTCTAAGGCATACGTATAGGTCCAAGGCCTGACGAAGCTGTACATTCAGGCTTCTTGCTCCCTTTCCAACAGGAGTCATCAGAGGTCCCTTTATTGCAACCTTGTATTCCCTGATTGCATCCATCGTCTCAGAAGGAAGGGATTCTCCGGCAATGTCCCTTGCCTTTCCTCCTGCAAGGACCTCCTTCCAGTCGATCTTCCTTCTTCCACCATATGCCTTCTCGACTGCAGCGTCTGTGAATCTCATCATCTCCGGTGTGATCTCACATCCTACCCCGTCGCCTTCGATATAGAGGACCGTTGGGTTCTCTGGAACGGAAAGGACTCCGTCCTGTACTTCAATCTTCATGTCACTCCCCCTTTACCATATTGAGTCTTCCGCCCTTGAGGAGCATTTCCTTCTGCTCCTCGGTTGCGTAGAGGTCCATCTCGTAGTCCACATCCCTGGTTACGTTCCTGAGGATGACGACTCCATCCCTGACTTCATTCCTGAGGTCCCTGAGCTCCAGCCTGTCACCAAGCTCGATCGAGTCGTAGTCAGCTTCGTTCCTGAAGATCAGTGGAAGGATACCGAAATTGCAGAGATTTGCCTGATGGATCCTCTCAATGGACTTGGCACATACTGCCTTCACTCCAAGATACATCGGACAGATTGCTGCGTGCTCACGGCTCGAGCCCTGACCGTAGCTGAGTCCAGCCACGATTACCGAGCCGATTCCCCTTTCCTTCAGGGATAGGGACCTATGTGAGAATTCCCCATCGACACCTTCGAATACGAACTCCGAGTATGCCTTGATGTTTGACCTGTACTTGAGTCTTGCACCTGCCGGCATGATATGGTCTGTGGTGATCTTGTCCCCTACCTTGATTGCTACCTCGGCTTCGATCTCATCGGAAAGAGCTGTATTCATAGGTGGCTCACCGATGTTCGGACCACGCTTCACGACAACATCGCTTCCATCCTCCGGTGGGAATATGAACATGGAGGTATCCACTGCATAGTGCTCGGGAAGCTCGATTGTCTCGAATGGCATCTTTCCCCTAGGATCTGTAAGGACTCCAGTGATTGCAGAGATAGCTGCAGTCTCAGGAGAGCAGAGATAGAGCTGTCCTGACTTCGTGCCGCTTCTTCCCTCGAAGTTGCGGTTGGAGGTCCTTAGTGATATTCCATTGGTTCCAGGGCTCTGATGGTTGCCGATGCAGAAGCCGCATGCAGACTCGAGAATCCTGGCACCTGCCTTTACAAGGATTGCAAGTGTTCCATCGGAGGAGATCATCTCGAGAACCTCCCTGCTTCCAGGTGCTATTCCAAGTGATACTGTCGGATGGACAGTGTGTCCATCGAGGATTGCAGCAACCTTCTTCAGGTCCATGTAGGATGAGTTGGTGCAGGAACCGATGAGGACCTGGTCGACCTTCATGCCTTCAAGGTTCCTGACTGTCTCGATGTTTCCTGGGCTATGTGGCATTGCAACTCGCGCTTCCAGTGTAGATAGGTCAATTTCGAATACCTCGTCGTACTCGGCGCCTTCATCTGCACTCATAGGTCTATATGAATCAGCCCTGTCATGAGCTGAGAGGAATGCAAGTGTCTCCTCATCCGATGGGAAGAGCGAGAATGTGACTCCAGCCTCAGCTCCCATGTTGCAGATGGTAGCGCGCTCAGGAACTGTAAGTGTCCTGACTCCATCTCCGAAATACTCGAATACCGAGTTTACGTTTCCCTTCACTCCATACTTCTCGAGAACACGAAGGATGATGTCCTTTGCAGCAACGCCTGGGCGAAGCTTTCCCGAAAGCCTGATTCCTACAACCTTTGGAGCAATGAGCGAGAATGGATGACCTGCCATGGCAAGCGCTACATCAAGTCCACCTGCTCCGATTGCAATCTCTCCGATTCCACCCTGTGTAGGAGTATGGCTGTCCGATCCAAGAAGCGTCTTTCCAGGGACAGCGAACATCTCCAGCTGCACCTGATGGCAGATACCGTTTCCTGCACGTGAATAGACTACTCCCTTCTTCTCTGCAACGGTCCTGAGATATTCATGGTCATCGAAGTTCTCGAATCCTACCTGGACCGTATTGTGGTCGACATAGCTTACTGCAAGCTCGTTCCTTACCTTGGGTATGTCCATGGATTCAAATTCAAGATATGCCATCGTACCGGTGGCGTCCTGTGTCAGGGTCTGGTCGATCCTTATAGATATAGTCGATCCCTTTACGAGCTCTCCCTCCACAAGGTGGTCGCGTAGGATCCTGTAGCATAGTGTTTCAGCCATTATGATTCCCCCCTTTTAGAGATATCACAGACCATTATATTGCTTTGAACCGTCTTTTTAAACATCAATAAGCATCTTAAGGGGACATATTGCCGAAAACATAGGGCAGGAAGGAAATGGATGCTGCGTTCCAAGGGCAGGCCCTCTACAGCTTCCACTTCTCTAGGCCCTACGCCTCTTCATTGCATTGTAGGTGACTGTCTCCACCAGCAATGCTGAGATTGTAATCAGCGAGAGCAGCATCAGGATCAGCTTGAATGGATACTTCTGATAGAGCACTCCACCAAGAACAGATCCAAGTACCTGACCTACATTTATGAGTACCTCGTGTATTACCATCCTCCTATCCGGATTCTCGGCCCCATAGGCTCCGTGGAATATGGAAAGCTCATAGACAAGTGCAAACACGAAACCGTAGAGAAGGAATACTGCAGCGTATCCCAGAGGACTTGTCATTTCTGCAAGGGCTATGAATATGAATGCAAGGAGTGCCTGGGTAATGGCAATTGTCTTCATGTTGAACTTCCAGAAAGAGAGGCGCGCAAGGATGAGGAAGGAGAAGCATGCTGTCATCCCCCTTACAAGAAGCAGTGTTCCAGTAAGTCCTTCGGAGAATCCCAGATGCTCGAATGCATAGAGTGGGAAGATGTTCACCATGAGGGCATAGCAGGAGTAGCTGAGAAATATACCAACCCAGGAGAAGTACCTGAGGTCTGTGGACTCCCCTACTTCCTTCCTCTCCTCATGATGCTGGATAGCATCTCCTGATTCCCGTCTCAGGGAAAGAAGGAGAATCGACGTGACGAAGAAGAGCATTACGGAGAATGCCACTGCAAAGCCGGAACCGATCTCAACAAGGAATCCTCCGACCATGGTGGAAAGTCCTGCACCGAAGGACCATGAGAAGTTGAAGAGGGATAGGGACTTCGGAAGCTCCTCCCCGTCATCGCCTGAGGTGATCCAGGCTTCCATGTTCGGCCAGAGCAGGCTCATCGAGACTCCATAGAATGCCAGCAGTGGATATACCATCCAGGAAGATGGAGCGAGGAGTATCGCAAGGTGAGAGATACCCATTCCGAAAAGCGATGCCATCGCCTTGAATCTCCTGCCGAGATTCCTCAGCGGTCTCTCTAGTGCCAGGCATGAAATGAAATATGTAACCGTATAGATGGATGATGCGATTCCGATTGCGCCTGATGAGAATGCAAAGCGGAACTTCATATGGTATATGAGTGCGAAGTTGACCATGCAGATGGTGAACTGCGCCATGAAGGAAACAAGAGCAAGTGTCTTCTTACGTCGATTCATGCAATCGATGTTATGTAAAAACACAAACAGATTCAAGCATGTGAGGTTCTTATGGTAAAGCTAGGCAAATTATTGTAATATTGTCTAGTGAAGTTTTCAGATCTGTTTACAAATATACCGCTCGTTGCGGCAACAATTTCCTGCATTTCAGCGCAGCTCATCAAGCCTTTCATCGAAAAGCTGTCGGGCCATGGCTTTGACCGACACATGATGGTCTCCAACGGTGGAATGCCATCGAGCCATACAGCTACCGTAGTTGCACTGACTACGGCAATCGCAATGACTGAGGGGCTGGGAAGCATTGCATTCGCAATATGCTTCGTCTTCTCATTCATCGTAATGCACGATGCAATGAACATCCGCTGGGAAGCCGGCAAGCAGGCCGAGGTAATCAACGAATGGTCGAAGATACTGTCCCAGATACATAAGGACGGTGCATTCACTCCGACAAACCTGAAGACACTCCTGGGTCATTCCTTTGCACAGGTATTCGGTGGCATCATCCACGGCCTTGCAGTCGGAATACTCGTTACCAATCTCATGAGGTGAGGCCTGAATGGCAAAGAAGAGACAGAAACTGACATCCGAAGAGGCTTTCGAAAGCTTCTATCGGGATATTTACGGTGATAGATGGGATTTCCTCAAGGCATCCATGACGGATGAGAAGGATACGGTACTGCTATCAGAAAGGCTGCTGTCACCATACTACATGGATCCTGCATCGATCGAGGTGGCTGAGATGCTGCCTATCGAAGATGGCAACAGGGTTCTCGACATGTGTGCAGCTCCTGGTGGAAAGACACTTTCCCTTGCACTCCGTCTTGGAGAGCGTGGTACATTGACATCGAACGACAGGTCTCCTCAGCGTGTACATAGATTGAGGACTGTAATCGAGGAATGCCTCCCAAGGGAGATTGCTGAGAGGATCACCACTACAAACCACGATGCATCCTCATGGTGTCTCTACGAGCAGGAAGCATATGACAGGATACTCCTCGATGCACCTTGCTCATCTGAGCGTCATGTAATGAACGATCCAAAGCACCTTGGCATCTGGAGTCCTACAAGGCCGAAGAGACTTTCGAAGGAGCAGTATGCCCTACTCTCTTCAGCCTTCATCGCATTGAGGCACGGTGGACTCATCCTCTACTCCACCTGCTCGATCAATCCCGGAGAGAACAGCGATGTCATAGCAAGACTCTTCAGGAAACATCCTGGGGAGGTAGAGGAAATAGAACTTGAAATGAATGGAGAGAAGCAGGTACATGGCACTCTCATACTACCTGACAGGAACGATGGACTCGGTCCCATGTACTGCTGCCTGCTTAGAAAGATATGAGTACAAGAGTTGCAATCGTAGAAGCTGAGAGATACCAGCTTGAGTACCTCATGGAAAGGATCGAGGAGATCATCGCATCCACTGACTTTCCAGAGGTTGCTGGAAAGACGGTATTCCTGAAGCCGAACGTACTTTCGGATGCAAATCCGGAGAAGGCCATAACAACCAATCCCGTATTCGTTGAGGCGTTGGTGAAGGTAATCCAGAAGAGGGAGCCGAAGGAGATCCTGATGGGAGACTCCCCAGGACTCCACACACCGACATTCCATGCAAGGAATGCAGGACTCTGGGATGTCTGCGAGAGAACCGGTGTCACCTGGGTGGATTTCACCAAGGATACGAGGGTCCACAAGCTCACACGCAAGATATCCGCTCCAATGACAACTGCAATCGACAAGGCAGATGTAATCATAACGCTTGCAAAGATGAAGACCCATCAGCTGATGTTCTTCACGGGATGCGTAAAGAACATGTTCGGCCTACTTCCGGGCCTGAACAAGTCACCAATGCATGTAAAGGCACCAAGCCGTGAGGCCTTTGCCAGGATCATCGTATCCATCTTCAGGGAAAGCAGGACAACCTACGCTTTCATGGATGGAATCATCGGAATGGAGGGACCGGGACCAGCAAACGGATTCCCAAGGAAGTTCAATCTCCTCTTCGGTTCGAAGGATGCGTTTGCAATCGACTACGCAGCCTCCTTCATAATGGGATACGACCCGGATGAGATTCCAATCTGGAAGGAAGGCTCGAGGCAGAACCTTACCCAGAAGTCTTCCTACGAGTATCCTATCCTGAAGCCACAGGACCTCAGGATGGATGACGTGCAGCTCGTAGAGCAGAAGAGGAGCAACCTCTTTGCAGACCTGATCTGGCCGATCCTCACACGTCCTTTCAGGATGAGGATGGTACAGAAGAGACCAGCTCCCGAATTCATGGAGAACTGCATAAGGTGCAAGAGATGCATAGACATCTGTCCGGCTTCTGCACTGAAGCTCGTGGACAACAAGGTTACGATCGACAGGTCCCTCTGCATCCGCTGCTACTGCTGTCACGAGATGTGTCCGGTGGACGCCATCAAGATCGATAGACAGGGTTGACCGAAACGGAGCATTGTGCGATGTTAAGCACGTGAAAATCAAGCTAGAAGAAGTACTCAACAAGGAGCAGGCCGCTGCAGCAGCAACCATTGAAGGCCCGCTCCTTATCATTGCCGGAGCAGGTTCCGGAAAGACCAGAATGATAACCTATCGCATCGCCCACATGCTCGAGATGGGAATCGACGAGAAGAACATCCTCGCCCTTACATTCACGAACAAGGCAGCCAAGGAAATGAGCGAGAGAATCAGGACTCTTACAGGCAAGAAGCTCAAGAACCTGACAACCACGACATTCCATTCCTTCGGCATGGGACTGCTGAAACAGTATATCCAGCATCTTGGCTACCACAACAACTTCTCACTCTACGATACCAACGACAATCTTGCACTCCTGAAGAACTGCATAGTTACGCTTGGCTACCAGCTTGCCGACTACAACTGCAATACACTGCTATCCTACTTCTCCGACTATAAGACCGGAAGGAAGACTCTCGAGGAGAAGGACAGTGCAGTAAGGCAGATATACAATGAATGGCTTCTCTGCCAGAAGGCATACAACGTCGTCGACTTCGACGACCTAATACTCCTTCCTATCAGGATATTCAGGAAGAAGCCATTCGTACTTGAGGAAGTGCAGGAAAGGTTCAAGTACATCCTCGTAGACGAGTTCCAGGACACAAGTCTCCTGCAGTATGAATTCGTATCCTCGATTGCAAGGAAGCACCACAACATAGCTGTCGTAGGTGATGACGACCAGTCCATCTACTCATGGCGTGGAGCAAACTACGAGAACATAGTGAAGTTCGAGGAGGACTTCCCAGAGAGGAAGGAATTCAGGCTGGAGCAGAACTACAGGAGCTCCGGAAACATCATCGAAGCTGCAAATGCAGTGATTGCAAACAACACGGAGCGCAAGGACAAGGTCCTGTGGACAGCTTCCTCTTCTGGAGCCGATATCTCGATACGTCATCATGACACAGGAGAGAGCGAGAGCAACTTCATTGCAAACGACATCAGGAACCGCGTAAGACGCGACCATATCGACTACAACGACATCGGTATCCTCGTAAGGACGAACATGCTGATATCGCAGCTTGAGAACACGCTGATGGAGAAATCCATACCTATAAGGATCTCCGGTGGACAGAGCTTCTACGACAGGCGAGAGATCAGGGATATGCTCTGCTATCTGAAGGTGCTTGTAAACGAGAAGGACGATGTATCGCTCCTGAGGATCATCAACACACCACGTCGCGGCATCGGAAGGACTACCATCGAGAAGATCCGCCAGAATGCAGATGAGAAGTACCTCACCCTCTCGGAATCCATCAAGGACCTATGCCTATCGAATGTACTGAAGGACAGGCAGAAGAAGGCACTCATGAACTTCATGGAGAAGCTCGATGGATGGAGAGCCCATAGGAACCTGAATTCCCTAATCGACCGCATCCTCACCGATACGAACTACAGGAACATGCTTGTCGAGGAATATCCCGACAGCGAGAAGGTTGTCGACTACAAGATGCTCGGGATACATATCCTATCTGAGCGCATGCAGTCCTATCTCAGCAGACATCCAGAATGCGGTCTGAGAGATTACGTGAACATGCTGGCTGTAGTCGGAGAGGACAACAAGAATGAGGGAGACAAGGTAAACCTGATGACGATGCATGCATCAAAGGGACTAGAGTTCGACGTTGTATACATAGCAGGATGTGATGACCACATCATCCCATCTAACAAGTCACTTCAGGAGAACCCTGCAAACATCTCCGAGGAGAGAAGACTCTTCTATGTAGCCATCACCAGGGCAAAGAAGATCCTGACTATCAATACTGCCCAGGAAAGGCAGACCGTTACAGGAGAGTCCAAGATGTGCATCCCTTCAAGGTTCATCCAGGAAATCCCTTCAAACCTCTTCCAGGATGAGGAAGAGGCAAAGAAAGAGGAGCGCGCTGCAGGCCTTGAAGGCCTCAGGGCACTCCGTGCAAGACTGGCTGCAAAGAAGAATTAGACTTCCAGCAGCATGTCTCCATCCTTGATCCATCCCTTCTTCCTCATGTACTCGCTGATGAGGAGAGTCACTGCAGCAGGAAGGATGAAGTGGACAAGGATTACCTGCCAGATGCATCCAGGACCCATTACAGCGATTGCATTGAACTGGCCTACAAGACCGCTTGTGCCCATACCTGCACCGGCTGCATTGTTCGTCATCTTGAAGACGCATGTGGATATAGGTCCGATGATGGCAGATGCCAGCGTTGCAGGAATCCAGATCCTCCAGTTCTTCCAGATGTTTGGAATCTGGAGCATCGAAGTACCAAGTCCCTGGCTGATCAGTCCACCTACCCTGTTCTCCCTGTAGGAAGCAACGGCAAACCCTACCATCTGGGTTGCGCATCCGACGCATGCTGCACCGGCGGCCAGTCCATCAAGTCCAAGGGAGATGCAGATTGCAGCACTGGAGATTGGAAGGGTGAGAACCATACCGACTACAGTGGACACCAATACTCCCATCGGGAATGGATAGAGAGTTGTAAGCTGATTGATGAATGCCCCTAGTGCTCTCATCATGGCACTTACGATTGGCGAGACGAAGAGTCCAACCAGTCCTCCTGCAAGGATCGTGAAGGAAGGTACAAGGAGGATATCCACCTTGGTCTTTCCTGCGATGAACTTGCCGGCAAGTGCACCTGCAATTGCCGCTATGCATGCACCAAGCGGTTCACCGAGCGTAAGTCCGATAGCCTCAGCTCCGAACACGAAGGTTCCAGCTCCGATGGCTCCGGCTGCAGCTGACGAGAAGATTGCAAGGTTCGGTGCCTTGAGTGCACATGCTACACCGACTCCGATTGCAGGACCTGTAAGATACTGCGCAATCTGGCCGAATCTCTCAAGTGCAACTATACCTGTATAGTGACCGATCTGCTTGATGATAAGGCCGATGATGAGGGACGCAAAGAGTCCCTGCGCCATTCCATTCAATATCGAAACGACATAGGTTCCGACACCATGTACTTTCCTGTCCATGGCTCACTCCTTATTGATAGTGATGTGTGTTGATTGTGGGATGACAGACATCAATGAGAAACGTCGACTCATTGAAGGCCTCCGACTGATATTAGTGATATTCCCAATATATTGTCAATGCTGATATGAAACAGCATTCCAAAATATGCAGGATTGAAGTATAGCTTATGCAGTATGTATCTGTTATGCCAGTGGAACAATGTAGTTAGATACCAATACTTACATTATCCATGGTGATACAATAAGTATTAATATTAAATTTATATAAGTTTGTATGGTTTCACTATCAGATATTACAAGTCTGATATTAATACTGAGCATTATTACATTGAATCTGATGCTTTACATAATCAATACTGCTGAATGTATATCGCTTCGATTGCAAAACAAGTTTGAAATTAATCGAAAGCTGATCATTTCACTGAGATTCCATGCAGAAACCATAGCTAAGCTTAACACGAACGTTACAGACATCCCTGCTTGGCAATACCCCAGGAATATGAAATGGAATCCAGAGATGACAGAGTAGATGAATCATTCTAAGTGATATGCATTGCAGAGAATCAGGATCATAAGCAGCTAAGTCCAATGAAAGGCACAGTCAGGAGAATGCTACAGCCCTCCCCTAAGGTATTGCAGCTCGTTCGTTTCAACTTGCATTTCCAACCATAGATTCTAATAGATATAATTTTGTATAAACATATCCCTGAATTTCTTTTTCTAGTACTAGGCATATGCCCCTAACCTCAAGCATCCTAGATATATAATATATCCATATGCAGGTTTGAAATAAGAGACACTGCAGAATCGCCAACGTTGGTTTCAACTGTAATATAGAGCACTTCCCCAAAGCTTGAGCAGAATTATGAGTAACTGGCAAACAGGTAATCTGAGGGCAAGTCCAGATGCATATAGATATAGGAGTTCAAGGATGGAAAGATACAAATGAAAGCTCAGAGAGTAATAGACTAGTAGCTTACTGCGAACATCATCACCTTACCTACTAGGCAGATTCAAGACCAGTTGCCTGTACGCCTTTTCAAGTCCATGTTCCTTCAGGTATTCTGCTATCACATTATGGCAGCTGAAGAGGCCTACGCTCTCCACAGAATAGTCGTCGCTACAGAACTCGCCTCCCCAAAGGCTCTTCTTTACTTCTGGGTGCTCAGCAAATATACGACGGGCTGTAACACTCTTGATCACCTTCACGATTTCATCAGGACTATGATCCGGTGTACTCTTTACCAGGTAATGTACGTGATCTCCATCGCATCCCACTTCGAGGAATCTTATCCAGTCCCACCTCATTTCTATCCCGTCGCATATTTGCCTTAGGCTCCGTTCTACTGTTTCCGTTATAGAAAAGCGACGATATCCAGCAGGTATCACTATATGGTAAACCAAGCTCGAGACGTTATGAGATAAAGTTATGTAATGACTTTCCACAGCCTGGCCCCCTTCGGATTATCATAACCCTCTGATAATGATACAGCAAACTATGAGGTATCAGATCATAGCTTCAGAAACCTGCACATTTCTGCTTCTTCCGTAATACATTAAATTCTAGTTAGTTATTGTATTGTTTCTATTTCATTATAGTATGAATTCAATATCCAATTATTATATAAACATGGTAGTTCTATAATAAATGATAGCCATAATACATATATTACATAATTATTAAGTAAAAAATTATATAAAAACAATACTTATTAAATAATTTACGTCTTGATTCTAATACAATAATACTGTAGATAATCCATAGCCGAACCAGCAGGATTTTTCAGCTTCTCTTGCAGCCAGACAAGGAGATAAATTACACGAAATTCCTGTCTTGATACAGCCCTTTACTCTGCAATTGTCATAATATGATGAGACCTACTGATTCAACAGATCCAGCATATCTAGCAACTGGGAAGACCTCTTCAAGAACTCTTTCTACATATGACTTGCAAGGATTCCCAAATGCTATTCACATAGCTTCGTCCTGTGAGTCACAGCTACGTTGACTTGACTACTTTAAATTCCTTGAGTGTACAGCCCCTACCATATAGATCATGAACATCTTCTTCGGCCATGAAGGCAGCTATATATCACAGACCATTGTACCATTGAAGCGGCTTCTAGATCTTGCCTCCTATTGCAATAAGATAGTGTTCATCAGGAGTTTCCCAAGCAGCTCATACACAAACTTGTCAGTATCAAGAGCTTTAAGCCAGAAGAGTATGTCAACAAACGACGCCAACAGATTCCATATGTCAGAGGAACGACCAGAAACTCTAGTATCAACAAGTGCTTCTTGCTTATACAACTGCCTATAGCAATATATTCCCTCAACCTGCAATTCATCGGATGAAGCAAACACCATCCACCTATAAGTACTTGCTTCAAGAATACCTGGCCATACATGCATCTTGGTAATCTGAAACTACACAGGTACCAGAAGCAAGCTAATCCTGAAGCTTATATTCACCCTTACAAGTATACTAGACTTGAATCTGACCATGTAATTCATTCATCAATTTGATATTGAACTTATACATGTGCAATATCGTTATTATATTGTTTTATGACTGTAATCTATCTAATCTTATTTAATTTGATATATAATACCTATGATTGCACTCAGTAAGAATACTGTAATAAGTATCTTTCTACCTATTACAGTTTCTTCAAATACAGATAACATATCATTCATCGATCATTCTCATTTCAATTCCCTATGTTCTGCATATGAAACAACCAGAACCTAGGGCATAAAAATATATAGCTGGTATAGAAACCATCAGCCAGCTATACGATGAAAATACATATATGAATATCAGTTGTTATTGTAACGCTTATAGAAATCCTTCAGCGCAAAACGAACACCTGCAGACCAACCAAGTCCGAGATCGTCGAAAAGAGCTTCCAGATCAGCCTTGAATGATGGTTCAACTGAGAATGTAGTCAAGACCTTCTTTTCCTTATTGTTCTTGGAAAAGACCTGCTTTGCCTTCTTACCACTCAGACTTTCATTGTTCACTTCAGGACTCTGTTCAATCTTCTTCAATGCCATATTCCACCTACCTACTTACTCCAAATGCATTTATCCAATTCTTCAATAGCTTCGATCGTTGCAGGTTTCAAGCCTCGTCCTCTTACCTTGTAGTTCTGGGGAACCTTACTTGCTTCCTGCGCCTTTCTGAACAGAGGATCGACAGGAATACGGAATACCGAGAACCGACCGCTTGCCTCTGCTGCACTGAATATATCTCTATGCTGTCTTATACGACCATCGAAGGAGTTGAACACTATCTTGTTATGGCGTACGTTGACGCGTAGATTCTTCTTGATCTTAGCTAGTTCGCTGATGAATATTTCCAAGCCATCAAGGCTGAATACTTCTGGAGTCATAGGAGTGACTATCTCATTGCTGGCAATGAGCGCTGAACGCTCTAATTGTCCTAATCCTGGCGATAGATCCAATACTATATGCTCGAAATCTCCAGATACTTCCTGGACAAGATCCTGCAAGACATAAGGCTCTTCACTGAGCTTGGTCTCGCTGTAGTTCTTGAGATTGCCACCAATACCGAATGTAGGAAGGATGTATAGGTTCTCCTGACATGGAACTGCGACTATAGCGTCGTTGACATAGCATTTGCCCTGCAAGACATCGGCAAGTTCGTATTTAGGTGGTTCCTGCAGAAACCAGGAAGAAACATTACCCTGAGGATCACAGTCTACAATAAGCGTCTTATGGCCATTCATGGCACTCTGACATGCCAATGTACCTGATATGGTCGTTTTGCCAACTCCGCCCTTCTGTAAATGGAAAGCTACAGTCTTAGACATTGATTCCTCCGATAAGCTTCATTATAAAACCGTAACAGGAATAGGTCTATAACAAAACTAAAAAATAATTGGACCTATAGGAATACATCTAGGGAATATCAGTATTTCCATATAAGTTCTATAATAAATACATTATAATTATGCAATAATACTAATAAACTTATATAAGTTTAATATAAAATCAATATATTTATAAACTTATTACAGTATAACTATTCTAATATAGATTATTCGATGAAATAATCATTACATTGTAAACTAGGAATGTTAAGCCATCTATAATTATATATAATACCCCTAAGCCCCTCTCTGGATGTCGATAAATTTCGTATTGTAGCATTTTCAATATATTTCATGACGCAATTTATTCCCGCACGCCATATAGCATGAGTATCCGGCCATTAATGGATATGGATGATGTTTTCCATTGCTAAGTTCAAAAAGTGCAGAGGCCATGCCTCCCATCGAACTGCAATCGGGATAAGTATAGCCTATTCCTTTCCAGCCTCTTTGCTTTATGTTCGTGTACTGCTATCTTTGATTATGGAGAAACACATATGACAAATATAGAGAGAATAGAGGATATGGAAAGCATCCTGGATGAATCGCTTTCCCTCATAGATGATATGAAGAGGCTTTCAGCTAGGCTGAACGACCATGCAGCAAGGCTAGAGAAGCTTACTGAATACTACTACTCGGAAGAGCGCAACATGGATCTCGAGGATGATGAAGAGAACCTTTTGCCAGCAGACCTCAAGAGAGGTGTACTCTCTGAAGACGGTATCTGGAACATGCTTGAAGACTACAGGGATGCAGCTCTAGACATGATGGATGCAGGACTCAAGATCATAAGGAACAACTGATGTGACTAAGTCATTGGACGGGACATCCAATACATGTAACATGAAGAGGAGCATAGGAGATTACAGACATGGCTGAAGATATAAGAGATATGACCATCATGGGTGAAGCCCATGAATACAGGAAGCAGGTCAGTGCAGATGCCTACATCCTAAGGGACGGTACGGTACTTGAAGACAATGAAGAGCTGTTCAGCATTGGAGGATATTCCAGGACCTTCTCCATTGAACATAAGGCCCCAGCCATTGCAGTTAAGTATATAAAGAAGGAGGAGGCATCCAGTCTCGACATGAGCTCACTGTTCTTCTACAGGGAAAGTGATGCACGTTGGCACGAGACAGGAATCTACTTCGAGACACTCGATATGATTCCTCCTGCAACAAAGCTTGCAGTTCCACTATACAGTGAATTCTTCAAGGTAGCAGATGAACATTGGACAGGAGATGGCTACCAGGATGGTACAACATGGCACTTCGGCCTCACTCTTGTTTTCGTCAACGGAAAAGGAAAAGCTGTCGATGGCATCCCTCAGGATGAGATCGTAGTAAGACGCATAAGAAAAGACGGCAACTTCAACTACTTCTATCCAAGGGAAGGTGTACTGCTGAAATCCTAGTAAGCTCGGCTTACGAATGAAAAGCATAGGGTTCACCCTTAGTTTAAGCCGCTTACAAACCTACCAGGAGCCTTAGAGAGCCCAAAATAAGCCCGCTAAGGCTCTTATTCATCCCATTTTGTAAATCTATCCACTTTCTTCCGGAAAACGCCTCTATGCGCATTCTCAAAGGCCTGTTTCCTCCTTGATCACGGAAAATCGGTGATTTACCACTTAGTTGGTACCCATAACATAATCTTTGCCCTATGATGGTGTGAGTAAGGAAATGAAGAGAAAATGAGATTTGAAAGCAACGGCATCATACTTAGAGATTACATAATGAGTGACGTCGACGACGAAGTCAGATGGTCTACTACAGAGACCGACTGGATCACCCTGGACACACCGTGGGAGGATATCATTCCAGATGATCCTGAGGCCATCAGGGAGGACATGCTCTCCTACGTCATGATGAGTGCAAGAGTACCCGACTCAGTGACAAGACCAAGACTCGAGATAGAGGCAGATGGAAGACATATTGGATTCGTATCCTCCTACTACCTTGATTCAGGCTACAACGAGACTGACTGGAATCCACGCTTCTCGTCAGATTACAGGAATGCAATCGGGATCGAGATATGTGACAGGAAGTCGAGGAACAGGGGATATGGACAGAAGGCACTGCTGGCATATATTGAATACCACAGGCAGCATGGAATCAAGTCCATATGTCTGGAGACAATTCCAGAGAACGATGCCATGGTACACATTGCCGAGAAGCTTGGATTCAAGCTTGTGAAGAGAGATATCGGAGCACACGAGAAGGACGGCAGAAGCTGGGATAATCTTGTCTACGAACTAGAGCTCTGACAATCAAACCAGAAAATCAATCAACAACAGATAAAAGGAACTGCCTACTCTCCCAATGCGAAAGAATAGGCAGTAATTTTTTGAAAATACTAGTTTGTTTATCTGATTATAGCACTACTTCAGCAGATAGTGAGGAATCTCGCCTCTCTGCTGGAAGATCTTTCTCTGCTGGCTGTCGAGGATCTTCTTGCACATTCTGACAGACTGTGGAGTGACCTCTACGAGCTCATCATCCTTGATGAACTGAAGAGCCTGCTCGAGACTTGGCTTTACTACAGGAACAAGTGTTACAGCCTCGTCCTTACCGGATGCACGGAGGTTTGTAAGCTTCTTTGTCCTTGTTGGGTTGAGAAGAAGGTCTCCATCCCTGTTTCTTTCACCTACGATCATACCTTCGTAGATGTCATCTCCAGGAACGATGAAGAAGCGACCTCTGTCCTCAAGCTCCCAGATACCGTAGGCAACTGCAGAACCACTTCTGTCTGAAACGAGAGAACCGCTGTAGCGCTCAGGGAAATCACCCTTGTAGAGTTCGTATCCCTTGAGATAGCTGCTCATGATTCCAAGTCCTCTTGTATCTGTGAGGAATTCATCCCTATATCCGATGAGACCTCTTGAAGGAACATCGAACCTGATCTTTACGCGGCTGTTGGCTGTGTAGTTGATATCAAGTACCTTGGCCTTCTTCCTGCCGAGCTTCTCCATGACGACGCCAGCATACTCTTCTGGGCAGTCGATGTAGAGAACCTCGATTGGCTCATACTTCCTGCCTTCCTCATCGAAGTGGTAGATGATCTTAGGTCTTCCGACACAGAGCTCGAAGCCCTCTCTTCTCATCTGCTCGACGATGATTGCCATCTGGAACTCACCACGACCCTTTACAGTGAATGTGTCGTCCGGGTTCTTCTCGATCTTGATGGATACGTTCCTGAGTGCTTCCTTCTGAAGTCTCTCCCAGATCTTTGCTCCAGTTACAGCCTTACCTTCCTTACCGGCAAGAGGGCTGATGTTCTTCGTGAAGAGCATGGATACAGTAGGCTCATCTACTGTAATCCTTGGAAGTGCCTTGATTGCGTCCTTTGTACAGATAGTATCTCCGATGGAAACATCGTTTACACCGGAAAGGACGATGATGTCACCGCTCTGTACACTCTCTGTCTCCTTGAATGTAGGACCATCGTATGCCTGGAGTCTTGTTACCCTAAGTGGCTCATTCTTGTCTTCCTTGACGCAGATGAGGGAATCGTTTGTATTTACTGTACCGTTGATGACCTTACCGACAGCAAGTCTTCCAAGGAAGTCAGAATAGGAAAGGTCGGAGACGAGCATCTGGAATGGTTCCTCATCGTCATATGATGGAGCTGGGATGCTTTCGATTACAGCGTCGAGAAGTGAATGCATGTTGTTCTCGATGTTGTCGAGATCGACACCACATCTTCCTGCCCTACCGTTTGCATAGAATACAGGAACCTCGAGGAGAGCCTCATCATCACTGAGCTCAAGAAGAAGGTCATAAACCTCATCGAGAACCTCTTCAGGTCTAGCATCAGGTCTATCGATCTTGTTGATTACTACGATTACCGAAAGGTGCTTTGCAAGTGCCTTCTCGAGAACGAATCTTGTCTGAGGAAGTGGACCTTCTGCAGCATCGCAGAGAAGGATTACACCGTCAACCATGGAAAGGGATCTCTCTACCTCACCACCGAAGTCAGCGTGTCCCGGAGTATCGAGGATGTTGATCTTCCTGCCCTTCCACTTGATGGCACAGTTCTTGGCATTGATGGTGATACCTCTTTCTCTCTCGATATCACCAGAGTCCATTACACGGTCCTGATCCATGTCCTTACCAACAAGTCCACTCTGCTTGAAGAGTGCGTCTACCAGAGTAGTCTTACCGTGGTCTACGTGAGCAATGATTGCAATATTTCTTATGTTATCGTTAGTCTTAATCATACGAATCAGAAAATTACCACAATACACCTCTTTTTTAAAGACCTTTAAGGGGAAAAGCCCCAATATTTCTTCATATATGATAATAAATTAGACAAAAACTTCACTTCGACTGGAATATTGTTTCATTCATGGATTGAGTATGGATTCTATCGCAAGAAAACCCACACCGGAAAGTCTTATTGAAAAGAATAAAAAACCTTAACAAAGAGCATAGGAAACAGAGGAAAGCTATAGGGAAATGAATAATAGAGCAATGCAATAGATAGTATATCAATATCATATGAATATAGAAGTTATGTCTAATCAAACTAAATCATATATAATAACCATGAAAACTTATAAGAGTTCATATAAAATAATATGATTTTTATATAATAATGATTATATAAACTTATATATCAATACAGAATACAGTAGCTATACTACAGAAAGACAGAGAATTCAGTATGATCTTAGTGAAAATCGAAGAAGAAAAGTGAAATCTTCATTCTAAGGCACTAAACCGGCCCAAGGGGCAATTCACCATGCACTTAGGTATATTTGTACCTATTCATATAGTGAACGATCCCTAGCCCC
>SAMEA104404106__coassemble_1514_pt1 | contig 17336 bp, 16 predicted proteins | sample SAMEA104404106__metabat2_high_PE_006 | metagenome-assembled genome bin SAMEA104404106 (sample SAMEA104404106) | Balaenoptera acutorostrata
AAGATACAGCATTGAGATTACTCCGATATAGGCTTGATAACCTTGATGCGGCAAGATCTGTAGCAGCAGAGAACAATCTATTGGGAGCCAGATATCCATGGATGTGCAATCTTGATGGTTCCGAGCAGTGCAATACATGGGATATCGGAAAGTCAGAACTTCATGTCACTGCTGATATTGCATGGGCATTCGGAAAGTATATCGATAAGTACGGATATGATGGACTGGATGAAAGGAAGGTCGATGAACTTCTAGTTGAGACTGCAAGATATTGGATTTCCAGATTCACCTATAGGCCGGATGAGGACTCTTATCACCTGATGTTTGTGAAAGGACCAGATGAATATGCTGGCGTCACCATGGATAATGTCTTCACTGTTGAGATGGCAAAGCATAATATCAGGCTTGCGTTGAAGGTTGCAGAGAAGGGACTTGTTGAGATATCCGATGATGAAAGACATTCCTTCCAGGATCTTATTGAAAAGGCTTATGTTCCTTATTCCGAAGAGATGGGAACCTATCTGGAGGATGCGCTTTTCGATTATAAGGAAGAGATTGATATAGCAGCAGCAAAGACAGATGAGACGCCCCTCTATCATAGGATTTGCTTTGATAGGCTTCAGCGACTGAAGGTCCTAAAGCAGCCGGATGTTGTTCTGCTTTATATAATGCTTCCAGAACTCTTTACAGCTGAGCAGGCATTGAATGCATGGAAGACCTATGAACCGATATGTGTTCATGATTCCACTCTCAGCTGGGGAATGCATGCATTGGCTGCATATAGGTTAGGTTTGGATGAGGAAGCTGAATCCTATCTGGAAAAAGCACTCTTTCTGGACCTTGAAGATCGAATGGAGAATACAGGAAAGGAAGGACTTCATATTGGAGGAATGGGAGCTGCGCTCGAGGCCGTGATTTTCGGACTTTCCAGAAGGATGCAGTCATTTGCTTCCTGGGGAAAAATCAAGATAAGGAGAAATGTAGTATAGAAATAAGTTGACAAATCAATGTACAGGAATGACAATATACTTAAGCGTTTAAGTATGGAGCATGAAATGAAACAGAGAAGAGTCAACATGAAGGATATTGCAGCAGAGGCTGGAGTATCTGTAGCAACTGTCTCTTATATCATAAATGGGAGGACCGACCAGGCAATCAATCCTGCAACAGTCAAGAAGGTAAAAGATGCCGTGAACAGGCTTGGATATGTTCCGAATCTGGGTGCAAGGGCATTGGCATCCAGGAAGACAAGGTTGCTGGGACTGGTCATTCCACAGACTGAAAGTGGAGATGCCTTGATGTTTGCCAATTCCTTCTATGGTGAATTCCTTGGAGCCTTTGAATTGGAGGCCAGAAAGAGAGGATACAGCATTCTCATAAGCGGAACGGATATCGATCAGAGCTACGTGAATGTTGCAAAGCAGAGATGTCTTGATGGTGTTGTCGTAGTTGGCATGAAGGAAGAGAACGACCTTAAGGATCTGGCAGCTTCTGGAATACCGGTTGTGCTGGTTGATACACATGATGCAGGAGACGAGTTCACTACAGTCAATATCGATGACTCACAGGGCGGAGCACTTGCAACAGGTCATCTATATTCTATGGGACACAGGAAGATCGGTCTTCTTACAGGATATGTAGATGATAGGGGAATCAACCATGAAAGATTCATGGGATATAGGGATTTCCTGATTGGAAAGGGAGCTTTCGATGATAAGTATGTCTACTCCGGTACAGTTTCCTTTGAATGGGGCGTGGAAGCAGGTATGCGATTTGCCAAGATGGAGGACAGACCTACTGCAGTATTTGCAACAGCAGATATCCTGGCAGCTGGATTCATCAAGGGGGTAAAGCGTTCTGGTCTGAGAGTTCCAGAGGATGTATCTGTAATGGGATTCGATGATGGATTCCTGGCAAAGTTTGCAGATCCTGAATTGACTACCATCAGACAGGATGTAGATGGCAAGGGTACATATGCAGCAAAGCTGATCATCGAGGCTGTGGAAGACAAGGAGTGTGGTGCTACTCATATGGTACTGCCTGTATCTCTCGTTGAGAGGGAAAGTGTAAAGGCTATAGTTCGGTAGAAAAGGAAGCCGGGGCCATGCGGCGACCCCGGACCGAATAGCGAATTCAAATAGTGTGGCTCGCTACATGTACTTATTGTAGTGAGGAACAATCAAAAAGTATAGGTGGAAATGAAAACCTATCAGGGAGGTCAAATGAAACAGGCTAAAAGGATTTTGGCTCTAGCATTGATTCTTACGGTTGTTTTCTCTGGATTGTTTGCTCAGGGAAGCAAGGAAACTACAGACGACGTCGTTACTCTCCGCCTGGAGCAGTTCAGCGGCAGTGATGGAACAGGATCCGGTGATGCTCTCAGAGCAATGATTGCAGAGTTCGAGAAGCAGAATCCAAATATCAAGGTTGAATTGCAGACAATCGGTTACGATGACTATTTTACACAGCTTCAGGGTAAGGTAGTAGGTGGTAATGCTGCTGATGTATTCGAACTCAATTATGAGAACTTCGTAGCTTATGCAAGTCAGGGTGCTCTTTATGATGTATCCTCATTGCTTGGCGATACATCCGGATTCAACAAGACTGCACTTGATGCATTCAATTACCAGGGCAAGCAGTATGGAGTTCCTAACTCTTTCTCAAACTGTGTAATGTTCTACAACAAGGCACTCTTCGACAAGGCAGGAATCGATTATCCAACAGATGATTGGACATGGAAGGATGTTGAGACAGCATCCAGGAAAATCATGGCTCTCGGTGATAATATCTGGGGATTCTACAGACCATGGTCATTCTTTGAATTCTTCAAGGGTGCAGCTCAGAATGGCGGTAGCCTCATGAGCGCAGATGGCAAGGCTTTTACTGTCAATACACCAGAGAACATTGAAGCAGCTGAGCTTATGGCTGGTTGGCAGCTTGATTCCCATATCATGCCTACAGCAGCTGAAATGGCAGGAATGGGAGACTGGGATCTCTTCAAGAGCGGTAGACTTGGAATGCTTGTAACAGGTATATGGGCATTTGCAGATTTCACAGAAAATTGTGAATTCCCTTGGGATATTGTAGTTGAACCAGGTAATACACAGAAGGCAACGCACTTCTTCAGTAATACTTATGTTGTAGCATCTACATGTGAGCATCCTGAGGAAGCAGCTAAGCTTGCAACATTTCTCGCTGGAAGCAAGGAAGCAACAACTCTCAGAGTTGCAGCATCCTGGGAACTTCCTCCTGTAGTATATACAGATGTCATTGATAGCTATCTTAAGATCACTCCTCCTGATAACAGGGAAGCAGTCTTTGAAAGCCTTGATTACCTTGTAACAGTACCTGTATGTGTACAGCAGGCTGAAATGAGTGCAATCATAGAGTCTCATCTTTCAGAAATCATATACGGTAAGCTAAGTGCTGAAGACGCACTCAATGCTTGCCAGAAGGAGCTCGAGGCAAAGATCAAGCTCTGATAGTTCTTACTGTCTTCCGGTTGTTCCGGGAGACAGGATTATGGAGAAAAGTATGTATACAAACGGACGAAGAGGCTTCCGTGTTGCGCTTCCCTATTTGCTGCCAAGTTTGTTGGGAGGCTTTTTTTTCGCAGTTCTGCCTATAATGATCTCACTATTGTTGAGTCTTACAGATTGGACGGGAATGACACGTGTAAGCCTTACTCATGGTTTCTTTGGTTTTATAGCCGATAACTTCGTCGGTCTTGATAACTTCAAGGAAATATTGACTTCAAGTGAATTCTGGCGTGTTGCTGGACATAACCTTTATTTCATAGTTCTCTATCTACCTCTTATCTTGATTCTTTCATTGAGCTGTGCGCTCATAATCAATTCAGGTAGACATGGAAGCGGACTATACAGGGTTCTATATTATCTCCCAGTTCTTACAAGCTGGGTAGCCGGTTCCCTTATTTGGAAATGGATGCTCAGTCCTGCATACGGTCCAATAAACAATATACTCGCAATCTTTGGTGTTGAAGGACCTCTTTGGTTGCAGAGTGAAACATGGGCAATGCCTTCAATAGTATTGGCCTCTGTCTGGAAGGATATGGGATTTTATGGAATGATCCTTCTTGGAGGTCTTAAGGGCATCAACCAGGAATATTACGAAGCTGCCGAGATAGATGGTGCAACTCCCTGGCAGATTCTAAGAAAGATAACTATTCCTCTCTTATCCTCAGTAATCTTCTATGTGGTCATGCTGTCAATGATCAATGCATTTCAGTTATTTCCTCAGGTTATGGTAATGACTACGGATGCCGGTCCTAACGGGGCGACGATGGTAATGGTAGAGAGAATATACAAGTATGCATTCAGGTACGGAAAGATGGGATATGCTGCTGCATATTCATGGCTTCTTTTCGTAATAATCCTTATATTCACCTTCATACAGAAGCAGGGTGAGAAAAGGTGGGTGAACTATGACGCATAAGAAGAATATCCTTTCGACAGTGCTGTTCCATGCATTTGCCATATTCCTCGCTCTTGTAACAGTAATCCCATTCCTATGGATGGTAAGCACATCCTTGAAGGGTAGTGGTGCATTGATGGCCATTCCAATTGAATGGATACCGAAGAAGCCTACATTTGCATCTTATGAAAAGCTGTTCAGCCTGGATGGATTCATTCAGTCCATATTCAATTCATCCTTTGTTACTGTGATGTCGGTTATCGTTGCACTTGTATCTTCCTCTATGGCTGCCTTTGCTTTCAGTAAGATACATTTCAAGGGATCTGGCATATTGTTCATGCTGTTCCTTGCTTCGATGATGCTTCCAAGCCAGGTAATATTCATACCTCTATATCTGATAATGAATGAGATTCATCTCATAGATACGCTATGGGCATTGATCATACCGTTCACTTTCAGAGCATTTGCAGTATTTATGCTTAGACAGCAGATGATGAATATTTCAGATACCTATCTTGATGCTGCAGCAATAGATGGAGCAAGTCTCTTCAGGTCTTTCTGGCAGATATTCATTCCTCTTTGCAACACTTCTCTTGTAACTCTTGCAATAATACTTTGCATGGATGCATGGAATGATTATCTGATGCCTCTCGTACTTCTTACGAGCAGCAAGCATTATACTCTGCCGATTCTCCTGAATTCACTTAGTGGTCAGTTCAAGAGTCAGTACAATCTGCTTATGGCAGGAGCTCTTGTTTCCGTTCTTCCGCTTCTGGTTGTCTATATCTGTGCCCAGAAGTACTACAGGACAGGATTGCAGGTTGGAGGAATCAAGGGATGAGGATAGAAAGAAGAAATAATGCAGAGCTGTATTCTCTAGTTACGTACTCAAATGACCGGATCAAGATAGTACTTAAGGATGCTTCTGGCGTATATGGCGGTGGTGAGCATTACGATGCTGTTGATTTCACGGGACTCGTACGAAGGAATGAAGTGCGTGAAGTCTTCACCAACCAGGGAGAAGCTACCTATTTCCCTGTACCGATTGCTGTCTCTGACAATGTTTCCATATATCTGGATACTGATCGAGTTTTCGATATGGAAGCACGAAGGATGGATGATGATATTGTTCTCAGCATTGTGGGTGAACTTGATGAAGATGATGTTCTCTATGTAATCGGAGGAAAGCCAAGATATGCCCTGAAGGAGATTGCTGATCTGCAGGGAATGCATGAGCCAGCTCCTTCATGGATATATGGTCAGTGGGCAAGTGCCAACAGATGGCATTCGAGAAAGGATGCAGAGTCTGCCATTGAAGAGGCTGAAAGGAATGGCATTCCTATTTCAGTCATTGTCTTGGAAGCTTGGAGCGATGAAGCAACTTTCTATCGTTGGAATGATGAGGAAGATGGTTTATGGCCTGATATGCCAAGCTTCATGGAAAAGCTCAGGGAAAAAGGTATACATCTCATTCTCTGGCAATGTCCTGTGTTCAAGAAGCTTGAAGCGGGGAGACATCATGAAGTTCATGAGAAGGCTCTTGCTGAGATAATCGGTAGGAATCTTGAGGTCTTGAATCCAGATGGGACTCCGTACACGATTCCTGATGGTCATTGGTTTTCTGGTTCAATGATTCCTGATTTCACTAATCCTGAAACCCGGGAGTGGTGGTTTGAAAAGCGAAAGCATCTTCTGGATCTCGGGGTATCTGGATTCAAGACAGATGGAGGAGAGTTTGTGCTGTCTGATGACTGTGTATTCCATGATGGGTCTACTGGTCTTACAATGCGTAATCGCTATCCTGAGTCTTACGTCAGGGCTTATTCCGATGCGATAGGAAGGGACAGGATCGTTTTCTCCCGTGCTGGATATATTGGAAGCCGGAATTCCTCCATCTTCTGGGCAGGAGATCAGATGTCAACCTGGAAGGAGCTTGGAAGTGTTCTCAATGCGGGACTTTCAGCATCCATTTCCGGTATCTATGACTGGGGATTCGATATTGCTGGTTTTGCAGGACCGATGCCATCTAGGGAACTCTATATAAGAAGCTTTGAGCTTGCTACATTCGTTCCTATAATGCAGTGGCATTCTGAACCTATTGGTGGGCAGTTCAGCGAGATCATGAAGAGTGAAGATGCTGTAAATGACAGGAGCCCTTGGAATATGGCTTCAATCTACGGTAATGACATTCTTGATATATGCAGGAGATATAGTCTTCTCAGGGAAAGACTTAGGTCTTATCTGGAAATCCTGGGGCAGAAGGATGAACCGATCATTCGTCCAATGCTATATGATTTTGATGACCTGGATGTGAAGAAGGTATTTGACGAGTATATGCTAGGACCTTCTCTTCTGGTTGCTCCTGTTATCGCGGAAGGACAGGTTGTACGTAGTGTAGTCATACCTTCAGGTAGGTGGCTTGATGTCGCTTCAGGTGAAGTCATGGATGGTGGTAGAACAATCGAGTTCAGTTGTCCAATTGATTCCATAGGCCTCTTCATAATGCTTGGCAGTGAATATGAAGATGAACTGAGGACTGTATTCGGAGTCTGAAATGATCAATGCAATAATATTTGATTTAGACGGTGTGCTTTGTCACACCGATGGTTTTCATTACCTTGCATGGAAGGAAATCTTTGATTCAGAGGGAATTCCTTTCAATGAAAAGGACAATGACCTTCTAAGAGGTGTAAGCAGAAGAGCTTCACTTGAAAGGATTCTTTCCCTAAATGATATCGAGATGTCAGAAGATAGGAAAGATGAGTTGCTGATACGTAAGAATGACATATACAGAAGCTATCTCGAGCAGATGTCACCTACTGACTTGGATTCCGATGTAAGGGAAACTCTTCAGTTCTTGAAGGGAAGGGTTAAGCTTGCAGTTGGTTCATCCAGCCGGAATACGCAGCTTATTCTCGAGAAACTTGGTTTATCTGGATTTTTCGACGCAGTTGCTGATGGTACCATGATTGTCCATAGCAAGCCAGATCCAGAGGTTTTTCTACTTGCCGCTTCCATGCTTGATGAAGATAGCTGCAATTGCATTGTTGTAGAAGACGCTGAAAGCGGAATCGATGCAGCAGTAGTCGGAGGATTCATTCCTGTTGGGATAGGACCAGCAAGTCATTATGATGAAGCTTCGTATCATATCAATGATTTAACTGCGTTACGCGACTTCCAAATGTTTCTTAAGGATGAATGATCAGATTTCATGATCTTATTGTCCAAGACACATGAACACATTACGCTCTTCCTAATCGCAACTGCGATTTAGAGGAGTGTTTTGCTATGGCATCATATGGATATGTAAGAGTCAGTTCTCGCGATCAGAACGAAGATAGACAGCTTATAGCGCTCTATGAAGTAGGGGTAACAGAAGATTACATCTTCATGGATAAGCAATCTGGTAAGGATTTTCTTAGACCTGGATACGAAGCTCTGATGAAGGTTTTGGAGAATGGGGACCTTCTGTACATCAAGAGCATAGATAGACTTGGACGAAACTATGCAGAGATCCAGGAGCAGTGGAGAATACTTACCAAGGTAATCGGGGTAGATATCGTGGTACTCGATATGCCGCTTCTCGATACCCGTCGAGGAAAGGACCTCTTGGGAACTTTCCTCAGTGACATCGTCCTGCAGGTACTATCGTTCGTGTCCGAGAACGAGAGGAACATGATCCGTCAGCGGCAGGCTGAAGGGATAGCGGCAGCGAAGGCTCGTGGTGTGAAGTTCGGCAGGCCGATTCTTCCACTTCCCGAGAATTTCGATGAAGCCTATGTTGAATGGATATCGAGAAGGCTCAATCTTGCAGACGCTGCAGCGCTTTGTGGCATGGCTATCAGTACCTTCTACAACAAGGCAAGGAAACGTAGGGATGAAGTAGGAGAAGAGGTACCGGAATCCAGTACCTCATGAAGCTTTTGGTGGTATATGCAGATGGTTCCTACAAGTCGAAATTGTCCTGGTAATACTTCTTCCAGAAGTCCTTGTCGGTCATCTTCTTGAAGTACCTCTCGAACTCAGGGTTGTCCATATGGTTCATGCGCCTTATGCCGTTGTTGAGGTGCTTGGCGATGATATGCGGTACCTTCTTGAGATTCTTTTCCTTGATGACCTCTGCAATGGCTCTGTGGTCCTCTACGATTTCCGTATACTTCTCGGTTCCTACGAAGTCCAGCATCCTGAATCTCTCGTATTCCGAGTCACTCTGTATCTGATTCCAGATGTAGCCACATTTCCTGTCGTTGAACCAGAATTCGTGGAATTCTGAATCGAGTCCATAGAAGACCTTCCCGTCCACAGGTCTGTGAGAGATATGGATTTCCTGTTTCCTCAGGTTGTGCTCCAGATCCTCTATATCGAGCAGGCTCGGTTCAGCATTGATGAAATCGATGATGACTCGGCTCTCTATGATTACCCTGTTGTAGACGATCTGATTGATTGCGTCCAGGTCGAGAAGGGTAGCTCTTGCTCCACGGTAGGGAATCACATCCAACAGGCCCACATCCTGCAGACGCTGGAAAGCTGACCGTACAGGAGGACGGGTCACGGAGAATCTTTCACAGACATCGCTTTCCACAATCTTCTCACCTGGCTTGATGTTGAGGCTGATTATGTCGTGTCGCAGTTCCTCAAAGATTGTTGTACTTATATCTGCCATTTCGATCTCCTTCCTTGATTTTACAAGAGGTGCCTTTCCTTGGAGAGGCACCTCGAATGATTTAAAGTTCTACCTTCTCGATCTCAGAACGCATGTTCTTGAGAGCCTGCTGGAAGTGGTACATGTCGTTACCGAGGATGAGCATGTTGATGCCCCTCTTGATAGCTGCTTCCAGGTCTTCCTTCTTGGAAGGAACAACCGGTGCCATGATTCCGATTCCCTTAGGCTGAGCGACTTCAACAAGCTTCTTGTATCCGTAGTCGACTCTCTCGTCGGTGATCTTGTAGCCTACGTCTGCACCAACTGAGAGTGCATAGTCTACAGGTCCGAAGTTTACAGCGTCGATGCCCTCTACAGAAAGGATGTCGTCGATGTTGTCTGTGAACTCGAAGTCCTCGTCCATAGGGATGATGAGTGTATCCTCGTTGGCCTTCTTGGTGTATTCCATCCAGTCGAAGCCCTTGCATCCGTAACCGGCTGCCCTTACGTTGGATTCACCGCCTCTTCTTCCCATTGGTGGGAACTTTGCGTTCTTGATGATTGTCTCTACATCCTGTCTTGTCCTGCAGTGAGGGACGATTACACCTTCGGCTCCCATCTCGAGAACCTGACGGATCTCTGAGTCATGGAGACCGCTGACTCTTACGAGTGGGCTGACTCCAGCGTGGTGTGCTGCAAGGATGAGTCTCTCCATGTTTGTGAGACCGTCGATTGTAGCGTGCTCGAGATCGAGGTATACGAAATCGTATCCCCAGTTACCGATTGCCTCTACGGCACTTGCAACTCCTGTATAGCATGTGATTCCGTATACAGGACCCTGCTTCATCTTCTGCTTAAGTGACATATTGAAACCTCCTATGGTTCACTCTCTTACATTACGAGAGTTGGCAGCCATGTTGTTGCTGCTGGGATGAATGTAACGATCAGGAGTACTGAGATGTTACAGATGAGGAATGGTGCGGCAGCCTTGAAGCAGTCGACGATACTCATCTTTGCGATCTTTGTAGCTACGTTGAGGCACATTCCTACTGGTGGTGTAACGAGACCGATTGCAAGACCGATGATCATGATCATTCCGAAGTGGAGTGTGCTGATTCCGAGCTGGCTCATTACAGGCATCAGGATTGGTGTGAGAAGAAGGATACATGGAACTACGTCGATGAATGTTCCGAGGAAGAGGATGAGTACGTCCATTCCAAGGAGGATCACCCATGTAGGAACACCGGATCCGAGGATGAGGTCAGCGATCATTGCAGGAACCTGGTTGATGGCGAGGATCCATGTGAAGATGGATGTGAATCCACCGATGATCATGACGGATGCTGTCATGATAGCTGTCTTCTTGAGGGACTCGATTACATCCTTCCATGTAAGTTCCTTGTATACGAAGAATCCGAGGATGAATGCGTATACTACTGCAGCTGCTGCAGACTCGGATGCTGTTGTGATACCACCGACTACGAGTACGAGGATCATGACAGGCATGAGGACAGCAAGGATACCGTCCTTGAATACTGCACTCTTCTTCATCTCTACTGCTGCTGAGAACTTGTGGTAGCCTCTCTTCTCGGAAAGGATCCATGTGTATGCAAGCATGAATACACCGATGAGTACACCTGGGATGATACCGGCTGCGAAGAGCTTACCTACGGATTCGGAAGATACCATTGCGTACATGAGCATTGGAATCGATGGTGGGATGATCATGCCGACTGTGGAGGATGCAACTGTAACACCAGTTGTGAACTCCTTGGAGTATCCCATGTCGATCATGTCAGGAATGAGGATTGAACCGAGGGCTGATGTATCAGCTACGGAGGATCCTGTGATTCCACCGAAGATCATGGAAGCAACTACGTTTACCTCTCCAAGTCCACCCTTTACAGGCTTTACGAGAAGAAGTGAGAAGTTGATGAGTCTCTTTGTAAGTCCTCCATGGTTCATCAGCTCACCTGCGAACATGAACAGTGGCATAGCGATGAGAACGAAGGAATTGAGTGGTGACCATACCTTCTGAGGCATGTTCATGAGCATCATTGGATTGGTGATGAGGAAGTAGATGATTCCTGCGCCACCGAGGGAGTAGCCGATTGGAACTCCGATGAGGATGAGTGCAATAAGTGCAACAAAAAGAATTAGAAGTTCCATTATCTAGCCTCCTGGTCGCCTGGAAGTACGTCGTCTGTGAGATAACCCTTGTCAGCATCGTCGATCTTTACGAAGTGCTGGAGGATTTCAACAATGCAGTAGAGTACTGCGATTGCCGATGTGATAGGTACTGCAATGTAGTAGAAACCCATCTTGAGTCCGGAAGCTGGGCTGATGATGTGTCCGACCTTCTGGATCCATACGATGGAGTAGTAGCAGAGAGCGACGTTGATGAGTGCGATGATGACGTTGTCGATGATATCGAAGATGGCTCTGTGCTTCTTGCTCTTGTCGATGAGATATGTAATTGAGATGTGCTGCTTCTCCCTGATTGAGAGTGCTGCACCGAAGAATACGATCAATACAAATGCAACTGTAAGGAATTCCTCGAATGCTGTTGAAGAGTATCCGAAGAAGTAGCGGGCAACTACAGTTCCTGAAACGCCGAGTGCGATGAAGGCAACGAGGGCAATCAGGATGACTGAAAGGACCTTATCCAATACTTTTAGGAATTTATTCATTTTTATTCTCCTGCCACAGCCTTTATTCCAAAAGGTCTATGGCTGAATTGTCATGGTATGGAAACAGCCTGGTCATTGGCCAGGCTGTTGATTCTAGAGCTATTACCTACCCTGGCTGATTGCCTTTGTCTTTGCGAGCTCTTCTGCTGTGAAGTCACCCTTCTCGATGAAGTAGTCGTAGACTGGCTGACATGCCTCCATGAATACTGCCTTCTCTTCTGCTGTTGGGTAGTAGATCTGGCAATCGGACTTCTCGATGTTTGCGATGTACTCCATATCCATCTCGAGTCTCATCCTGTTCTGGTTTACGCCGTAGTTGTGAGCTGCCTCGTCAACGATTGCCCTGAGGTCCTCAGGAAGGTTGTTGTAGTAGTCGAGGTTCATTGTAAATACCTCTGGGTGGAACTGGTAGTCGATCTTTGTGAGGTACTTCTGTACTTCGTAGAACTTTCCATCACCGATTGTAGCGATTGGGTTCTCCTGTCCATCGGCAACACCTGTCTTGAGAGCCATGTATACATCAGCGAATGGGATGGATACTGGGTTTGCACCAAGAGCGAGCATGCACTGCTTGATTGAGTCGATTCCAGGGATTCTCATCTTGAGGCCCTTGAGATCCTTTGGCTCCTTGATCTCGTGCTTGTTGTTTGTGAACTGTCTTGAACCACCGTCACCGATTGAGAGGATCTGGAGGTTGTTCTTCTTTGCATCCTCGATGATGGCGTCGCCGATCTCGGAATCAGCAACTCTCATGAGTGCATCCTGGTCCTCGTAGAAGAATGGCATGAGGATGAGGTTCAGCTTTGGTGTGATTGTGTCGAATGGACCACCAACGAAAGCCTCGAGTGTACCCATCTTCATTGACTCCTGCATGTCAGCTTCGGAACCGAGAACGCCGCCAGCCTGGATGACAACCTTGATCCTGCCGTTTGACTTGGACTCGCATTCCTGCTTGAAGATCTCGAGTGCCTTATGTCTTGTGGACTCAACGCTGAATGTGTGACCGATCTGAATTGTATAGACCTTGTCTTCCTGTGCCTTATCGTTCTTTGCGCATCCTACGAATGAGAAGAGGCAAGTGACGATGAGAAGTACTGCTACGAGTTTTTTCATTTTCTTACTCCTATGGTTTTTTCTTTTTGATTTAATGATTTAGTAACAGAGTTGTAAAAGTGATATCACTTTCATACTTTTAAATCTAACCTACATTTTTAGTTCTGTAAAGTAAAATCTTATTTAATTTGAAATAATTCCCTGTAGGTGAAATCACATGTGATTCGGAGCAAGAAAAAATCCACCATTCCTGGTGGATTGTAATGGATTGGGGAATTCCCTACTGCAGGTATTCCAGGACTCTGTTGAGTATCGGAAGGAGTACATCATTCGTTGAATTGAGTACCTCGTGCCTTGTATTGCTGGTTGGCACTATCTCCACATCCCTGCACTTCAGCTTCCTGAAGTAGGATGTATCTACATATGCATCGTCCTCACCCTGGAGAACGAGAAGTGGCTTTGTTATCCTGTCGCTCTCCTGTCTTGCAAGGATCTCGTTCTGGAGCGCTTCCCTCATCCAGCCGTATGAGGATCCCGATTTCTGGAAGACCGGATTGTAGAGTCTCATCTTCCTGAAGTACTCGTATCTGCCCTGTGATGATGTTGCTGCCTTCTCGAAAGTATCGTTGATCTCGAGCCATGCCCTCTGTCCGAATACGAAGTGCTCCTCCTTTCCCCTGTTGCACATGTGCCTTGCAATCAGCAGGGAGGTCCTTTCCGGAATTCCCTTCGTGTTGAGTCTCATCATAGGGGAGGAGAGAACTACCTTGTCGATGTCTATATCCGGATACTTCTCCAGCAGTCTCAGTGTTATGCAGCCTCCCATCGAATGGCCAAGCAGGTACTTCGGTCTTTCCTTCTCGACTCCATCGATGAGCCTCTTCAGGTCCTCGACGTAGAGGTTGAAGTCCATGATATGTACCTTGTTGTTCCTTCCCCTTGTCGTCTTGATGCTTCTTCCATGTCCCCGAGCCTCGATGGCATGGACGTTGAAGCCCTGGTTGTACATATAATATATGAGTTCATAGTACTTGTAGAGAGCTTCCGAGTATCCATGCATGATGAAGAGGTCGGCCTTTGCATCCTCTCTGATGTAGTGTTCGGTATATATCCCTTCCACTGTCTCTGTCCTGCGTACTCCATTCAGGAATGGAAGTGCCTTGTCATACATTTCAGCTACGAAGTTCTCTTCGTTCAGTAATTCCATTGGTGATGCTCCTGTAGTTGAGTAATTATATAATAGATAGGTCCTATATAGAAACATACAACCTCCCTGTTTTGTTTGCTTTCGTCATCCAATGGAAATATACTTAGTCCATGAAACTCTATCCAGAACTTGAAGAGCGCCTGGTCAGAAGGGAAGGCCGCTCCGTCATCTCCGTGACCGGAGGTGGTGGAAAGACCACACTTCTCAGGCTTTTCGGGCGCTATCTATCAGATAAGGGCTATTCGGTCCTGATAACTACTACAACGAAGATCCAGAGTCCCGATACCTTCGACTACGGAGTGAAGAGGGCCTTCACGAGGTATGAGGATATAAGGGACTACGAGGTGAAGAATGCAGATTTCGTATTCTATGCCGAGCGTCATCCAAGTCTTCCTAAGATGATATCTCCCGATCTCGATAGGCTCTCTGAGCTTACATCAAGATTCGATGTCACCCTGATAGAGGCAGATGGATCGAGGCATCTTCCCCTGAAGATACATACGGATCAGGATCCTGTAATGCTGCCTGAGACTACAGCATTTGTCGGAATCCTCAATACAGGCTGCATCGGAAGGAAGGCAGGCGATGTGGCATTCGGACTTGAAGGGGATGGAAGATATGTAGACACTGCCTTTCTTAAGTGGTATTTCAATACAGGGGAAGGTGCACTCAAGGGCTGGAATGAAGATATGCCTGGAGTGATGATATTCAATGGTGCCGATTCAATCGAGGTACCTGATGGCCTTCTCGATTTCGATAGGAAAATCGATGTACTTGCAGCATCGGAGGAAAGGGATGAGATCTACTCTGTTCTTTGAAGGAGCTCTCGAGAAGGAGAGAGCCGGAATGGGATGTGTGCTCTGCACACTTCTCTCCTGCTGTGGCAGGACTCCCAGGAAGCAGTCGAGGATGCTTGTCTTCTCTGATGGTTCCACAAGTGGTACCGTCGGTGGAGGACCTGAAGAGGCTGAAGTCAGGAGAAAGGCTCTTCTTGCCATGAAGAGCGGAAGAAGCCAGAAGATGGCATATAGCGTCAGAGGCAAAGGTGAAATGGAGGTATATATGGACGTAATCAGGGAAGACAGGAAGGCGGTGCTGTTCTCGTCGGGTCATGTAGCAAAGGCACTTTATGAGGCGCTGTCGTTTCTCGGTTATCAGATCACGATAGTCGATCCGAGAGAGGAGCTCAATACCGAGGAGAGATTCCCGGACGCAAGGCGTGTTGCAGATTACAGGGAAACTGAGATCGATGAGAATACTGCGCTTGTGATCTTCGATCCGGATTCAGCAGACGAGATCCTCTCATCATTCCCTGGGAAGGCTCCATTCTATGTTGGTGTAATGTCCTCCAGAAGCAGGACATTCCTCGACAGCCGCATCACGACTCCTGTTGGAGTGGATATCGGATCCGAGACTCCAGAGGAGATTGCAATTTCAATTGCAGCTGAGATCGAGGCAAGAAGAAAGGGAAGGAATGCAGGTTTCCTGTCCAGTGGAAGGAACAGGCTGGTAGTCGTACGTGGAGGTGGAGACCTTGCAACAGGTACGATCATCAGGCTTCGCAATGCAGGCTACAAGGTTGTATCGCTCGAAGTGCCGGAACCTACAGTGATCAGGCGCACTGTCTCCTTTGCTCAGTGCATGTTCGATGGAGAGATGACGGTCGATGGAACCAAGGCAAGAAGATGCGAGAGGATCGAGGATGTATGGCCAATGCTCGATGAGGACATCGTACCGGTACTTGCAGACCCGAAGGGGGAGGCCATCAGGATACTGAAGCCTCTCTGCGTCGTCGATGCAATCATTGCAAAGAGGAATCTAGGTACAACCAAGGATATGGCACCACTGGTAATAGCACTCGGTCCCGGTTTCTCTGCAGGAGAGGACTGCGATGTGGTTATCGAGACTCAGCGTGGCCATGACCTTGGAAGACTCATCTATGAAGGACCTGCAACTCCGAACTCTGGAATTCCAGGAATCATCGGAGGGGTCGGCAAGGACAGGGTGATCCACTCATCCTGTGCAGGAGTCATCAGGGAAGTCAACCATATCGGGGACATCGTCGAGAAGGATGATGTCATCGGATATATCGACGAGACTCCGATCCACGCAACGATCTCCGGAAGGATCCGTGGGTTCATAACTCCTGGAATGTATGTGCCAAAGGATTTCAAGATCATCGATATCGATCCAAGGGGAAAGGATTCCTCATATCTCACACCATCTGACAAGGCACGTGCCATAGCAGGTGGAGTTCTCGAGGCTTTGGATTCCTTCGTAAGGCGCCATAAATAGTCGGTAGTTTTTTAAGGTTATTTGCATAAAACTCTATATCATATAAGGTTTTTGTTGACAGATGGTGATTCATAAACGATACTGTATACGGTAAAGCATATGGATAGGAGGAGTGCAGTTATGGGCAGAAAACCAGCTAGCGAAAGACTTCCGGAAAAAGAATGGTTAGAGACCGATCCTGAATATCAGATCATCAAGGCGATGTGCGATGGACGCAGGAAAAAGGGTCTTACTCAGAAGATGCTGGCAGATATAACAGGCATCACACAGGGAGACATCAGCCGCCTTGAGAATGGTATCGCAAATCCTTCTCTCAAGACTCTCGAGCGTCTCGCATCCGGTATTGGTCTTAGACTCAAGATCGAGTTTGTTCCAGTCAGGAAGCCAAAGAACACAGACAGGGAAGGTCTTCCTTCCGAAGAGTGACATTCTTCTGGCAGATCTTAAGCATAGCACCCTTTCCCCAAGGGTGCTTTGTGTTTGAATATATTCAGTTTTTTAATTATATTGTTATCTGCCGTAAATGCATTCTGTAACCTGTCGGTATGGAAATGCATTCAACTATTACAGTGGATAGCATCCGCTTTGGAGCGATATATATGAATTATAATGTAGTTCACCGAAAACAGGATCTGGAGATGAAGATCTCATCCCTGTACCGTCAGCAGCAGCTTGCCATTGTCCTGATCGACATGGCACAGGAGGCGGATATGATTGCCTCCCTAGATTGGTACACACAGAACATGAACCTGGCTCTCCATATGATCACAACCGACGAGAGAGCTGAGAAGCTGGACCTTGTAGAGAACTACCCTGATGTGACATTCATCCTCTTCAGCTCCAGACGGACAACAGGTGAGTACATCAATGCGGTAGCTGATGTATGCCAGACGACATTCTTCCTGACGATGCGTACTGATTCCATCATGATCGAGTACGACGGACAGGAGCTCATGGACATCATGCAGGACAGGAACCATCCTGCTGTAATCACACCTGTAATGGTTTCCGGTTC
>SAMEA104404106__coassemble_1594_pt1 | contig 16632 bp, 14 predicted proteins | sample SAMEA104404106__metabat2_high_PE_006 | metagenome-assembled genome bin SAMEA104404106 (sample SAMEA104404106) | Balaenoptera acutorostrata
AATACTTTTTTCATACTTCCTCCATGAGGAAATCAAGGTGTAACTATCGTAGAGGAGGTTTATCGCAATGGAATGCAGAGAAGAGTGCAGAAGAATAGGTTCTGCACAAAGTGATGTTTTGGAAACATCGGGACTATTGAGAGAACATGAAAGGAAGGAGTACGTACCATGCGTTTGCAGTGATGATTATGGAATCATTCCATCAGTCCATGCTTTACTTCATCAAGTAGAGCAGGTTGTAGATTCACAGTCTGTAATATGCTTGCAGGAGAAAGGAGCAGGTTATGCCATGCAGAAGTGAATTCTATCTATACAAGAGAAAGAAGCAGAAGGGATCCTATTGGTATGTATGCTATGTGGATCCCGTTACATTCAGGCAGGGGACTGCCAAGAGCATCGATGTCCTCAAGGAAAAGCTTGGACTTTGGGACTTCAAGTCAGTGAAGCGTAGGGATGAAGCCGCCATCATAGCCAAGAAGGCAATGGAGATGGGACTCTCGGATAACTCCCGTTCAATGCAGAGAACCTTTGCAGATTATGTCCTGGAGTTCTGGGATTATGATAGAAGCATGTATATCAGGCGGCGAAACAGCATGAAACCAGGCTCTATAGGACGCGAGTATGCAGCTAATATGTATTTCTTCATCAAGAGGGATGTACTACCGCTCCTACCGCCTGGTATTCGTCTATCTGATATCAGGACATTGCATCTGGACAATGTAATCAATGCACTGCTTGTAGATAGGAAGCTGTCTAGCGGAACTGTACAGCTTGTATCTCTTTCATTCTCGATTCCCCTGAAGGAAGCTTACCGTGAAGGTTATATTCCCTCAGATCCAACAGAACGTATGGTAAAGGTGATGAGGACAGAGCGAGAGCGTGGATCTCTTACCTTCACAGAGTGCAGGAAGATCTATGATTACCTGGAATCTCACAAGGACTCAATGGTCTCGTCCTACAGGCTCGGTATCAAGGTGGCACTTCTTACGGGTATGCGTAGTGGTGAGGTAAGAGCCTTGAATGCTGCAGACATATCATCAATTGATGGCATGGATGAGAAGATGGTTGCAATACGTCATTCCATTTCCCCTTATTCGGGACTCAAATCAACTAAGGGTAAGTATGAGCGTAAGGTCTTGATTTCCGCTTCCCTGGCTGATGAACTGCTTGCAAACCAGGATGAAGAAGGAAGACTTCTTCCTTCTGTGTTCAGTGGCTATGTATCATCTCCAACTCTCAGAGAGCAGTTCTACAAGGTATTGGAAGCTATAGGAATAAGTCGAGAACAGCGAATGGAAAGGAATCTTACATTCCATTCACTTAGACATTCATTCAGTACACTAGGTAGGGAATTCAATGTCAGTCAGGAAGATAGGATGCTTGTAATGGGACATCGCAGTGTAGAGGTGAATGATAGATACACTCATCCTGGATTGGAATCCCTGAAACGAGTCTCTACCATTTCCAATATGATAGCTGGCACTGAGAGTGCAGATGAAAGTGCAGAAGCGTAGGCATTGCTATGGATTGGAAATGGAAAGATTGTATTTCAGAATTTCAGAATGATTGTATCGTCAGAGATTTCTACGATGGATGCTTCGTAGAAATCGAAGTCATAATCCTGCATATTCTTGAAAGTGAAGGGAATCGCATTCTCTAGGAGATTGTAAGGAAGGAGAAATGGATCTGCCATCTTCATAGGAGTACTTATGGTATCCCTGCATGAAAGTACACATAATCGCTTGTCGCATGAGGCTATGAAATCTTTCATTTTCTGTGAGGATTTCAGGATAGTTATGGAATCGTGGAACTGGTTCTTAGCTATCTTGAATTTCTCCTTGTAGCTTGCGATGCTGAGTTCGTTGAGAATAAGGAATCTGCCATTTTCACCATCGAATACAAGTGCATCACACTTCTTTCCCTGATATGAAAACTGGTTCAAGTACTTCTCAAAATCAAAGGCAGCAATAACCTTGCCTTTAGGATTTGTGTATGTAACACATCCACTTCCTGTTGGTTGTATGAGTGTGTCTTTCTTGTCCATGAGGTCAAATGAGCGTTCTGTTGTGTTCTCAATTACAAGAGAAGGTTCTGATATAGAAGGTATGAAATCATAGTTGTTTCTTATGCAGCTGTCAAAATCTTCCAGGATCATGCTTTTATCTCGTTGTAAGCTCTATAGATTTCTGCAATGGTATCAGAAAGAATTCTTGTGTCGATGATTTGTTCTGCAGGGCGGTTCAGACGGTCAATTATCCCTTCGTGTACCCAGAATACATCTACATCTTCATACCCAATCAGATCTTGGCGTATTGCCAGATTCAGATAATTGACAATATATGGACTGTGGGTTGTCAAGCACAGGTAGAAATCGATGTTTTCGATGTTCCCATTATGAAAGCAGCTTTGCAGAAGGTGCTTCATGAATTCTACCTGCATGTCCGGATATAGGCTCAGTTCTGGTTCCTCTATATGGATGTAGATGTTTCTGTTTTTGATATCTCCTGCATTCTGTGTTGCCCTGAAATCCTTGAAACTGTCTGAGTTGATGGCATATGAAAGCAAAGCCTTATTGAAGGCTGATAATATATCATAATGTCTGGTATAGTATTCCAGTAGATATTCCATAGGTATCGTATTCTGCATTCCACTTGATGAATCTTCAAAATGCAATGAGTATTTTCTACTGTTGTCTGAGTTCTCTATGAAATACTCTATCCCCGTTGTTTCCTTTTTCCTGTTGAGCTTGACACTCAGATATGGAACCTCCAGAGCTTCCATTGATTTTGATGCTTCCAAAAAATCAGAATAGGTTTCATTAAGATAGAAGTTTCCCGAAGCTTCTTTTGTCTTTGTTGAAAGCATATCCGGTATCATGCTTCTCTTGTCTGAGATGAAGCTGAGCTTGTCAATGCTCAAGTCCTTTGTATCAATCAATGCATTTTCTGTATCAAGAGTTCCATTATCGAAGACAATACTATATCCATCTCTTATGTATGTTATATGGGTATTTGATGAGAGATATCCTTCCATACCTGTTCTTACCAGCATCTCTCCAAAATTGAATTCGATGGGAGGCTTCTGCATTCCTGATGAATGAAGGTAGGACCACATATTCATTTTCTTGTAAATCCAGCGGAACATGGCGAGTACCTTCATGATCGTACTTTTACCGCTTCCGGATTCTCCAATGAAGACAGTCAGAGGTGATATGTCAGTGATTTTCAATTCGTCAATTGGGCCAAAGCTCTTGATTGTCAGTGATTCTTTCATATGGATCCTTATCAATACGTTATCTGAATTGCCTGTATGGCAATATGGTTATGATCTTCTATCGCCGTATACAAGGCAGCTGGACTGTCTGTCGAGGAAAAGTGATACATCGCTGGCTCTTCTGATTGCGGAGCAAGGAGAGAGCGGATTTATGTAATCGAAGAGTCCCATAGCTACAGCCTTTGCCTTTCTCTGGTCTGGGCAGGATATTACGATGTGCTTTGCTGAAAGGATCTCGTAGATACTCATTGTGATAGCTGTCTCTGGAACCTCGTTTACGTTCTTGAACCAGCCTTCATTAGCCTGCTGGCGTCTGGATCTCTTCTCGAGCTCCACTACAATATATGGATCCTTGGTATCGAAATCTGCTGGTGGATCGTTGAATGCAAGGTGACCGTTCTCTCCGATGCAGATGAAGGCTACATCGAGAGGGTGCCTTGCCATTGTACTGTTGAGCTCTTCAACTGTCTTCTCGACGCTCTCTGGATCCGAGTTGATTTCCTGGAAGGATGCAACCTCTCCGATGTACTTCAGGAAGTAGTCCCTGATGAACTGGGCACTTGATGCAGGATGACCTTTCTCCAGTCCGATGAACTCATCGAGCAGGAAGATGTTCACCTTCTTCCAGTCGATTCCTTCAGCCCTGGAAAGGCATTCGAGAGTGCGGATCTGGCTCTGTCCCGATACGAATGCAACATTGCAGCAATCCTTGTCTGCAAGTGTCTTCCTGATATGTTCTGCGCCAAGCTTTGCAGCCTGTCTTCCAAGTTCCTTTCTATCTTCTGCGATTGTGACAAACATTGAAAACTCCTGTACAATACACAGTATAATGAATTTGAGTGCAAAAGTGAAACATATGTATTTTCTGCATTCAATAATATATGGGGCTGTGCTATAACAGGGGCGTATGAAGAATAATATTGGAAGACCACGCGTCAAGCTTTTCAGCAATTTCATGGAACCGATCTATCTTATGACAGGAGCGCTGCTATCTGCATTCGCAGTAGTTGCCTTCTATACTCCGGCCAAGGTTACCGGTGGTGGAGCAACTGGTATAGGAACAATCTTCTATTATCTCATGGGTGCTGATCCTGGTACAGTAATGCTCATTACAAACCTCCTGCTGTTCTTCGTAGGAGTGAAGGCTTTCGGCTTCATGTATGGAATAAGGGCCTTCATCGGTTCTGAGTGTCTTTCGATATTCGTAACAGTCCTTACGAGATTCATCGGCTTCGATGGTGTACTCGACATGTCGAACGATATGAATGTGCTTCTTGCAGCTATCTTCGGCGGTGTCTGCATGGGAGCTGGAATCGGCCTTGTGCTGAAGAGTGGCTGCAATACGGGAGGAATGGACATCATCGGTCAGATCGTCTCCAACCGTACTCCGATATCCTTCTCTACAGCATCCTTCATGGGAAACCTCATAATCATTGCTTGCGGTGGCGCGGTAATGGGAATAAGGGGAATGATGTTCTCGATCATTGCCATGTTCGTAAACAGCCATATGATCAACTTCGTAACGATGGGAATGTCTGCCAACATGGCTAAGCATGTTCTCATATTCACGGACTACCATCTTCCCGAGATATCTCAGAGGGTAATCAATGAGCTTGGAAGGTCCGGTACTCTTCTAAGAGGTACTGGTCTCTATACAGCAAAGAACAGGAACGTATTATTGGTAATCGTACCGAACAACCAGCTTCATGCCCTTACCAAGATCATCAACGAAGAGGATGACAAGGCATTCGTAATCGTAACAGATGCATACGAGGTACTTGGCAATGGATTCCATAAGCTCAGGAAGGCAGCTGAATCTAAAGATAGATAAGCTGGAAGAAACATATATCAACATACAGCTAAGAGTGACATGTATTCAGAGCGTGTCCCTTTTCCATATCTCTTTACTGGCTTATCTGTTTGCAGTAACTTCAATGATTTAGGTAATAGGTGGCATTCCTGGCAATCTATGGAAAAATAGCATAACAGCATATAATCGAAATGATCTACCACAAAAAGTGGAAATGAAATGCCACAAAAAGTGGAAATGAAGATAGATATTTACTTACAGTGAAAGTAGATATTTGATGATTTTAAAATACCCTATTGAATCGGTATATTTAGGTATTTTTTCCTATAGCTTGAATCTCTTCTTCATCTCGCTTCGCATGCGCTTGCCAGAGAATACGAAGAGACCTACTACTGCAAGTAGGTATATGAGAAGAGGAAGCATCGATAGCCACCTGATCTCGGAGAATCCAAGCAGGTTTATCACCACAGGGATGATTGTTGAGAAGAATGAGAACATCATATAGCCGAAGAACTTCTTGTAGAGTCTCTTTCCTCCCATCATTATTCCAAGATACGTAAGTATCAAGGCAATGGAGAGCCCTGGAACAATATAGGTCGTGGACCACATGTCGAATCCCGATAGGATATCTACGCATACTGTGAAGAAGGACAGGTGCAGATAGGTGGAAAACAGTTTCTTTGGCAGGAACCTCCTGCGGGATGTCCAGTTCAGTGACATGCTCCAGGCAAGGAAGAGGCCCAGAGCTACATATAGTGACCATAGCATCTCGATCTTCGAGTAGGTGAAGATGTTTATGAATATGCATACCATTACAGCAGCAATCGATAGGAATGTTGCAGTCTTCAGGATGTAGCGCCATACGCTTCGCTTCTCGTTGTAGGTTGGGTAGGAGAGTGGAGTGATTTCCTTCTCACCAAGCTGAGCGCCGCAGAGAGGACAGGTGCTCTGGCTTTCATCCACATATACATTGCAGTTACGGCACTTACGCATTTGTCTCTCCATATCCATTTGAATATACCTCTACATCCAGCACAGCGGACATGTTTCTCGTGAAGGCCCTTATCACATCCTTCTCCTCGATGTTGCGCGAGAATGAGAATACGAGCTTGTCCTCAAACGAGATCACTCCTGTGTTTATCGGACTCTTGATTGTTGGATACAACAGCTCTTCAAAGAGTATTATATGCCTTCCCATCTCCTCTGGAAGTCTTACAGGTCCTACATTGGAAATCGTCAGTGTCTTCTTCTTCTCGCCCCACATCCTGAAGCCAAGGGATACGAAGAAGCTCTTGAGCTTCAGGGGGACTATCCTCGAGAAGAAGTTTGTGGAGTAGCTTACGGTAACGCGCTCTGCCTTATCGAGGTTCTCCTTCCTGAGTCCTTCAGTCATCTGCCTTGATACTTCCCCTGCTATCACATCGAAGTCTGGATAGTCAGAGAAAGGAAGCGTTACATTGATCACTCCAAAGAAGTTCCTGAGAGTTCTCGATGGAAATATCTTCCTCAGGTTCACAGGGATCTGCACTGTAATCCAGCGCTTACGGTTCTTCCTGGACTTCTCGGTCTCCATTATGCTCTTCAGCATCACTGCTGCAAGATATCCTGTAATCGTAAGCCCCTTCTCCTTGGCTATCCTCTTCAGCTCCTCTACTGAGAGTACAAGGCTTGTTACACTGTTTCCCATTGGATTGAGGGTAGTGCCGGAGATATGGTATCTTTCCCTGTTCTCTTCCCTGTCTGGCTTGGGCTCCTTCTTCTTATTTCCTGGAGTCTTGTCGAGGAAGTACTTCCTGAGGGCATCCTCACCTTCCTCTTCTGAGAGTGTGTCAGGAAGTAGGATCATGTCCTCAGATGGAAATTCACCGTATCTGAGTGTTATGTAGTGATATAGCAGTGTCTTGAGGAATTCCAATGCACCGGTTCCATCGGTAAGTGCGTGGAATACCTCGACTGAGATCCTGTTGTTGTAGTATAGGACCTTCAGGAGGTATCCATTGTTCTCCTCTGGAATCAGGAGGCGGGTAGGATAGTCCTTCTCTTCCTTCACCCTGAGTGGACCTTCTGCATCATCGAGATAGTTCCACCAGAGTCCCTTCCTGATTCTCAGGGTAAGCATTGGATAGCGAGGAGTCGTCAGACTCAACGCTTCTCTGAGGATATCGGCATCAATAGGCTCATCAAGTACCGCCGACAGGCGGAACGTTGATGAGTTGCGTAGTCTTTTCGTATTTACGAATAGGTGTGCCGATGAATCGAGTTCCTGTGATCTCATATTTAGATATTAACACATATTGACCGACTCGATGAATTACATGAATCAGTTCTTTTCTCCACCGATATGCTTGAGGAACTCGTCGTATCCATCCTTCATGTAGTCTTCCGGCTCGTATTCTGTGAGTGGATAGTGCTCCATTACGTAGTCGATATCCTTGTCACCTCTGCCTGATAGGTTTATGAGGATGTTCTTTCCCTTGCCAAGCTTCTTTGCAAGCTTTACGCCGTAGGCAACTGCATGTGAGCTCTCGAGTGCCGGGATGATGCCTTCCATACGGGAAAGTGCGTAGAAAGCCTCTACAGCCTCCCTGTCCGTCGCTGTTTCGTATCTGACGCGTCCAATGTCGTGGAGATAGCAGTGCTGAGGACCGACTCCCGGATAATCGAGGCCGGATGCAATTGAATATACAGGAAGTGGCTCACCGCTCTTGTCCTGGAGTAGGTAGCACTTGAAGCCGTGTAGGATTCCCTTTGATCCTCTTGAGATGGAAGCTGCATGCTTACCTGTATCGAGTCCCTTTCCAGCTGGCTCAACTCCGAATAGGCTTACTTCCCTGTCATCGAGGAATGCAGAGAACATTCCCATTGCATTGGAGCCACCACCTACACATGCAACACATGCATCCGGCAGTCTTCCTGTCATCTCCTGCATCTGCTGTTTAGCTTCAACTCCGATGCAGGCCTGGAAGTCCCTTACCATCTTAGGAAATGGATGAGGTCCAACCACTGTTCCAATGCAGTAGAGTGTATCCTCCGGTGATTCGAGGAATGCCTTGAAGGCTGCATCGACTGCATCCTTGAGCGTCCTTGTTCCTTCTGTCACTGGAATCACCCTGGCTCCGAGGATCTTCATCCTTGCTACGTTCGGCGCTTCCTTTGCAATGTCCACCTCTCCCATGTAGATGTCGCATTCAAGTCCGAGTAGTGCAGCAGCGGTAGCAAGGGCAACTCCGTGCTGACCTGCACCGGTCTCTGCAATCACCTTCTTCTTGCCCATGCGCTTTGCAACCAGCACTTCACCGAGTGAATGGTTGATCTTATGGGAACCGGTATGATTGAGGTCCTCTCTCTTCAGGTAGATGTCTGCTCCGCCGATTGCCTCTGTAAGACGCCTTGCGTGGTAGATAGGAGATGGGCGACCTGTGAAATGTCTGTTGAGCTCAGCAAGCTCCTCAACGAATGTAGGATCCTCACTGATCTTCTCGTAGCTTTCCTTCAGCTCATCCATGAGACGCTGCAGATCCTCTGTGATGTATGATCCGCCGTATTCTCCAAAGTAGCCTTCCTTGTCAGGAAGGTCCGTAGTATCGATTGTTGGTGCAACCAGGTTATTCATGAATTCATTCCCCCTTTATGATATCGATGATACTATTCATAGTAACGTGAGTCAATGCCTATCTTAAGATATTTGCAAAGACAGCAGAACAGCCCGGAAATCGCTTCCCGGGCTGTGGATTCATGCTTGATATCACTTGTTGTGTGTAGCTTCGAAAGGAACACCGATTCCCTTGATGAGTACTGCATCCCCATCCATGGAGTCGACAACTCCAAATGGATATGCATGTCCACCTGTAATCGTGTAGTCAGGTCTGACATAGATATCATCAGAGAATGTGATTGTGTAGGAACCTGAGTTCCTGCTGAGCGTATCTACCTCGGAATAGGTGATGGTTGCTGTTCCCTGGAAATTCGGAAGCGTGACGATGATCCTGTTCATCTCAGGATCCGTTACGGTAGCACCGATCTTGTTCAGAGGATCCCTGTCAAGGTTTCCGGCACCGCCCTCGTTGTTTGCCCATACGAGGATTCTCTTTCCATTTCCCGTTGTCATCGAGACTTCTCCGACAGGACCAAGAGTTGTCCTGTAGTCTGTGAAGGTGATTCCGCCGTTGAGGTCCTGACTTGCACCGTAGTTTGCCTTGATTGAAACGGTTCCCTCCGGATTTGTCCAAGGTGCGATATTGCCAGCCTGCCACCAGTCTCCTGTGTTCCTGGAGATATGGATGCCGGACTCTCCGAAGTTGTCGTAGGTTCCATCAGCTGTCGCTATCAGATTTCCGAGTTCTGTGTTTACGGCTCTGATGAGGCTTTCAGGACTTTCTACTGTTGGCTTGTAGAAGGTTACCTCATAAGGTGCAGATACAATATTGTTGTTTTCCTGTGAGTAGGCTTCGAATGTCACCTTTCCACCGCTTGTACCTTCCCTTAGTGTAATTGCACCAGTGTTTACATTGATGTCTGCAATCTCGTTTCCGGATGTGATCCTGTAGTAGACGTCTGTAAGAGTTGCAGTTGTCGGATATGCAACAGCCTTGAGCTTCAATCCTGTCTCTGTTGTTGCCATCCTTGTCCTGTCGGACTTGAAGCTTACGCTCTCTACAGGCTCTGCGATTACGGTGAAGTGTACGAGAGCGCTCTGTGTTCCCTTTCCTTCTTCGTATACTGCAATGATGAGTTCCTGTACGCCGTTCTCTCCAAGGTCCAGTCCTGCGAGTGTGCTGTTGATCTCGATCGTATTTGCCTCAGAGAATGTGCCGGAAAGGACTACATCCTGCCAATCGTTTACATACCAGGTGTATGTAGCCTTGTCTGTGTATCCTGCAATAGGAGCGGCAAGCTGGAGCTTGTAGGAATCACCTGCATCGACCCTGATGATATCGATGTCGTTCATGTGGATGATAGGATTCCTCTCTGAAGTTCCGATGTTTGTGGATGAGAGCTCGAATGTTCCCTGTGTAAAATCGATAGGCTTCATGATTATCTGAGGCTTCTTGACTTCGACAGCTGCAGATGGAGCGCTTTCCATACTTGCTGCACTGTATCCAGGGTGGGTTGAGGCGTACTTGCCATCGATTGAAGGAGCCTTTGCAATTACCTTGTACTGATATGTCGACCCTGTCTTGAGATCCGTATCCAGATAGGTATGGGAAGGAAGTCCTACCTGGTTTGCAATTGTCTGATAGAGTACGAAGTCATCTGCATCCACTTTCCTGTATAGTTCATAGCTCTCGGCAAATGGAACGGAATCCCATGAGACAGAGATTCCTGAAGTCTGTCCAGCCGTGTCCCTTTCAAATGATGCAGCCACATTCTTAGGCTGGGCAAGCCTGATAGTGATCTCGTTTGCCGTGATGGCAGACCTGTCTACCTTAGGGTCGTTGTTCCTTACCTTGATCCTTGTGATGCCAGGCTTGTTTGCTGTGACTACTACATCTTCATCGAGACTTGTTGCAGATGTCGTGATGAGGAGTGTATCAGGCTCTGTAGCTGTCCAAGTGAGCAGGTTGTAGGATGCATCTGCAGGAGCAATGCTCGCTGTCATCCTGAAGCTGTCTCCTGTGGAGAGGCATTCCCTTGCCGTATCGTCTGCAAATGTGATGGATTCCACCTCTACCTTTGTCGTGAATCCCTTTCCTTCATCTGCTGTCCACTGGAATGTATTGGAGTGCTTTCCTCCAAGTGAGATTGTCTCAGTGTCTACAGTGTACTGCTTTCTTGGTGTGAGTCCTGTGACGGTGATGCTGTTCGTCTTGAGCTTTTCCGGAGTGAAGATATAGGGCTGTCCTACGACTGTGGATGTTTCCTTGTCCCTTACTGTGAATATGATGGACTTGTAGATGGGATTTCCCTGTCTGTCGGTTCTTGCATCCCATGTGAGGATGATCGAGGAATCTACGTTTTCGGTTGGATACTCGACCTGGATGTTTGAGATGTTGCTGTACCACTTGTCCATATTGCTCTTGACGTTGAGTACATGGTCTTCCGATCCATTCCAATAGGAAGTCTGGTCTGTGAAGACCTGTGCTGTGATGGAGTATTTCCTGTCTACGATTACGTTGTTGTCCTTGTCGAGGATTGAGAAGGCGACAGCAATGTTGTCACCGGTTGGAATGCCGGTGAAGAGACATTCCTTGTAGTCTGTACCTTCTGCACTTGTCCATACGATTGGTTCACCCCTCTGCATAAGAGGCTGTCCCACTTCTGCCGTGTAGATGACGAACTTGAGTGTTCCTTCCTCGATTGCTGTTGAGATGGGACCCTTTGCCTTGAGCTCTGTATGGTCAGAAGCTGTGTTGATGCTGTTCCTGTCAACAAGTGAAGACCAGTCGAAGGTTACCTGGATGTTGCCTGTTGTATTCTCTGCGATTGTAGGGACAAGTTCGATCGTTATGGTTGCGATCTTGTCGAGGCTCTCTATATTGAGTGCTCCTGTACTCTTTCCTTCGTAGATCAGGACGTCTTTCCCGTTGAAACCCCTGGCTTCAACCTCATATGTTCCGACTGTGAGACCGACGATCTCGATTGCGCCCATTGTTGGCTTGAGTCCTGTCTGTACTATAGGTTCTGCACCTGCCTTAGTGAATGTAAGTGTGTAGTGGTCTGCCTGACCAAGTCTGCCTGGGAGGATTGTCCTTGTCTCTGGACCTTCGTTTGGTAGGTAGATTCTTGCCACTACCTTCTCTTCCGGAAGAATTGTCTTGTCTGGGATCTCTTCCGTGTCTGGCTGTGCGCATCCTGCAAGTACAAGTACGAGCAGCATGAGTACAGTGATGATCTTGTTTCTGGAATCTCTCACTTTAAACTCTCCATATTCAGATTCAACGTAATGTTCCTTGAGTAGACGCTACCATCTGTAGCCTTGACGGCAATTACCACCTCCAGTGGGACGATGCCGCCTTCGTCGTATATGTCTATGTCCAGCTCCTCTGGTATGAAGCTGAACCTGTATGATGTTTCATTCTCCTGGAATACCTTGCCTGCAGCGAGTTTCGAATCTACAAGGAAGTGCACTTCGCTTATGTTGCTGTTGAGCTTCCTGTCTATCTCGAATGTGATCTCATCTGAAGGCCTGACGGTATCATTTATGCTTATCGACTGCGAGAATACCAGGTCCATATCCTCGATCCTTGGGATTACGATGTTTATGTAGTTCTCCTTTCCCGTCTCGTAGGTGAAAGGTTCTGAGTATTCCTCTTCTCCTTCGCATTTCACCAGCAGCTGGAAACTTACCTTGGTCTCCTTTGGAATCGATGTCTCGAGAGGTTTGCCTATGTCCCTTATCTGGGTTGTCACCGGCTCTCCTCCGTCCAATGTCGTGATGAGGTAGAGTTCAGATGATGGATGTATGTCTTTCCAGAATATCGTTATATTGGAACCTGCTGTGTTGACGATGAGATGGGGCTTCGAAAGAGATACCTTGACCAGGAGGCTGTCACCTTGGAAACTGAGCTGGTAAGGCTCGGTGTAGGTAAGGGTAGTAGGATAAGCACCTACCTTCTTCGGGGTAACTGTTACCTTGCTGCCTTCAATCCTTATATCTACGATATCGAGGGAGCTTTCGATCCTTCCTGGCTCTGACCACCTTGTATAGTTCTCTGGATTCTTCTCTATGTCGAAGGTGAGAGTATCGACACCGAGCTTCAGCTCTATTGGCTTCTCCTTGGATACGCCTACGAATGTCACCTTCTCGAGAGGCTTGTTTGTTACGGCCTCTGTTGCTGCAGAAAGGGAATCCAATGCAGTCTCACCATCCTTCATGATAGGAGTTACCTTCACCCTGTAGTCATCCTTTCCGCACTCGTTGAACACATACAGGTTGTCGTTGTCCCTAAGAGGTCTTTCAACGGATATGGTATCGTTGTTCCTGAGGTTGGTAATTTCGAACCTCAGCTTGCCGATCCTGCTTCTCAGCTCCGGAATCGGTTCTACGGATACTGTGATGCTGTCGAACCTGTGGCTTTCGTATGTCCTGTCTTCAATGCTGATTCCCAGGTTGATCTCTTCCTTCTTCAGCTCATATCTTCTCTGGTTCTCGATGTTCTCGATCCTGTCGGAGTATGTCTCGACAATGCCTGATCCCTTGTAGAGAGTCCAGCTGAAGTTTGCATTTACATTGTCGAGCCTTATCTTCCTCTCTCCTGTCGTAAAGCTGTCCTTCTGGGTAAGGCCAAGGAACTCAGCCCTGTCGATCACTTCTCCTGAATCATTAGTCACTGTAAGTCTTATGCCATCTACAGTTCCCTTTGTGAAGTAGAAGCTCTTTGTGAAGAAGGCATGTGGCATCTCGCTTACTGTGATGGTTACGTCCGCCGAGTCCGATATCTCGAATTCCCGGCTGCCATATCCTATCCTCCTGCCGCTTGAGTCATATGCGTAGACTTCTGCCCTATATCGTGTCCTAGGCATGTTCTCAAGTACTATGGTCCTTGTTCCTGTCACGCTTCCAGCTCCGATGTCCTTCACATGGAAGGCCCTTGTGGCGGTTACGCGACCGTCGTCGAAGAGGATCTCGAGCTCGTATGTTTCAGGCGTATTTCCCGTCTCGTTGATTATATTGATCCTTGCTCCCGGGAGCTCTTCCTTGCAGCTCGGGAGTATGAATAGACATATGACCAATAAGATAACGAACACTTTTCTCATATTTTGTATGCCAACTCTGTCAGTTTCATACTTTTACATGGAGGAGGTCAAGCTGAAGAAGTAGTTATTGTGACAAAAATGTAGATTGTGTAATGAAAATACTGGCTATCTACATGATACTTATGCGATGACTTTTCCACGTTTGAGGCGAGTGATTATGAGTTGTGTAATAGGCTGCAGCAGTGGAGCAGCAAAAGAAAAGGCCATCTTCCGGAGAAGATGACCTGTACAGAACTGTATTCTGGAATCCCTATTACTTAGGCTGCTTGCCGATGTAAGCGAGGATACCACCATCAACGTAGAGGATGTGGCCGTTGACGAAGTTGGATGCATCAGATGCAAGGAATACTGCTGGACCCTGAAGGTCTTCTGGATTTCCCCATCTGTTTGCTGGTGTCTTGGCGAGGATGAACTCGTTGAATGGATGACCCTCTGTCCTGAGTGGAGCTGTCTGAGGAGTAGCGATGTAGCCAGGTCCAATACCATTGCACTGGATGTTGTACTGAGCATACTCAGAAGCGATGTTTCTTGTGAGCATCTTGAGACCGCCCTTTGCAGCTGCGTAAGCGGAAACTGTCTCTCTACCGAGCTCGGACATCATGGAGCAGATGTTGATGATCTTACCACCGCCGTTCTCGATCATTGAAGGGATTACAGCCTTGGAAACGATGAATGGAGCGTTGAGGTCAACGTCGATGACCTGTCTGAACTCCTCAGCCTTCATCTCGAGCATTGGGATTCTCTTGATGATACCAGCGTTGTTTACGAGGATGTCGATGTGGCCGAATTCCTTGAGGATCTCAGCTGTTGTAGCCTGGACCTGCTCTTCGTTTGTTACGTCACAGACATAACCCTTTACAGGGATACCTGCTTCCTCGTAAGCCTTGAGGCCCTTGTCAACGAACTCCTGCTTGATGTCGTTGAATACGATCTGAGCACCAGCTGCATGGAATGCAGAAGCGATGCCGAATCCGATACCGTAAGATGCGCCTGTAACCCAGGCAACCTTTCCCTTAAGGGAGAAACTGTTCATATCCATTTTTATAGTCTCCTAGTTTTTTCTTGTTTTTCTACTTTCTTGCCAGATTGTGATTATCTGAGGTCTGTTGTCTGGATCCAGTCCTGATCGTCATATGCCCTGTTCTCACCGCACATTGACCAGATGAATGTGTAGTTGGATGTACCGCAACCAGAGTGGATGGACCAGCTTGGGTTGATGACAGCTGTGTCATTGTGCATGACGAGGTGTCTTGTCTGGTTTGGCTCGCCCATGAAGTGGAATACAACGTTGTCCTCTGGGATGTCGAAGTAGAAGTAGACTTCCATTCTTCTCTCGTGTGTGTGAACTGGCATTGTGTTCCAGACAGATCCTTCCTCGAGGTGTGTAAGTCCCATGGAGAGCTGGCATGTGTCGAGTACGTCTGGGTGGATGTACTGGTTGATTGTCCTCTCGTTTGATGTAGCCTGGGAACCGAGGTGCTTGTGGATTGCCTTCTCGAGTGGGATGTGCTTAGCTGGGTATGCGTGATGAGCTGGAGTTGTTACGATGAAGAACTTAGCTGGCTTCTCTGGATCGTTGGACTTGAAGAGAACTTCCTTTGTTCCCATTGGTACGTAGAAACCGTCGAAGTGGTTCATTGGGTACTCCTCTCCGTCAACTACGATAGTACCAGCCTCACCGATGTTGATTGTGCCGAGCTCTCTTCTCTCGAGGATAGTCTTGGCTCCGAAATCCTTCCATGCATCGATGTTCTTGCCGAGGTTTACTGTCTCGTTTACTGGCATTGCACCCATTGTGACGATTCTGTCGACGTGGGAGTAGACTGCTGTTACATCATCTGCCTTGAAGATGCCTGTGATGAGGAACTCGTTCCTGAGCTCTTCTGTGTCCATTCTCTTGAATGCTTCCTTACCTGTTGAATAACGGATGTCCATTTTTTTCATATCTCCTATTTGGTTGTTGTTATACTTATCATTATATAATGGAAATTCAGATTTTCCAAAAATTTGTCTTACTCTACGAGGAATGCCTTCATCTCTGGGTCGTCGTTGCCGAGAATCCTTACAAGACCTCCCTTGAGATGGCGCTCGATGATGGCCGGAATCTCATCCTTCCTCTTCTCCCTGATCATGGCAGAGAGCATCTTGTGCTCCTCGACGATTGTCTTGAAGTCTCCCTTCTCGACGATGTCGAGCATCCTGAGACGGGTGTAGTTCACGGATCCCTGGATCAGTGACCATATGTACTCGTTTCCTGTAGCCTTGAAGAAGAGTTCATGGAACTCAGTGTCCAGCTTATAGAAGTCCTCAGCCTTGAAGTCTCCCTTGATGAGGATCTCCTGACGTCTGATGAGGTGCTCGATGTCTTCGAGGAGGAAATCATCTGACTTGTCTGTGAAGTCCTGCAGGATATGTGCTTCGAATACGGATCTGAGATAGATCATCTGTCTGGCCTTTGAAAGGCTGATGAGAGATGCTCTTGTGTACTGATAAGGGATGATATCCACAAGCTCTGCATCCTGAAGGCGCTGAAGTGCTGTTCTTACAGGTGTGCGGGAAGCTGAGAACTCCTTGCAGAGGATCTGCTCTGAAAGTTCCTGTCCAGGCTTGATGTCCATGGAGAGGATCTGCTCTCTGAGGGTATCATAGATGTAGTTTGCCATGTCCTTTGTCTGTGCCATGATTCTATATTAAACCCAGTTTATGCATACAGTCAAGGAAAATGTATACAAATTTTAAAAGTGTTTTCTACTTTGTGGAGGGTAAATTTATAATTATATCATGGCTTTTGGATTTCCGTGAACTACTCGTGAATGAATTCACGAGCATCTGGCTACAAGGCTTTCGCCTCG
>SAMEA104404106__coassemble_1612_pt1 | contig 16523 bp, 13 predicted proteins | sample SAMEA104404106__metabat2_high_PE_006 | metagenome-assembled genome bin SAMEA104404106 (sample SAMEA104404106) | Balaenoptera acutorostrata
TGGGGAAAGGGCAGCAAGCTCTACAGGACCCGAATCCACTTCGACAGGGATTTCAACTGGAACGTAATATAATAGAACACATAAAGCCTGCTTCTCTGGAGTGGGCTTTATATGTAATTTCATAACTTATAAGGATTTGTGTAATTTTTTACCAATTTTACTTATTCTCGCTCCGAAATAGTTGACTTTGTCACCTATTAGGTTAGAATGTAATCAATACAGATTTATCGATTGAAGGAAGGAAGATGAAACTGCTATCCAACATCACAGACACACTACATAGGGACCTATACAACTTCAGCAGTGAAAGGCTGAAGAAGGAGGGACTTACCACAGGCCTGATGTATTTCATTCTGCATGTAGCCAAGAATCCGGAATGCACACCAATGGACCTATGTGAAGCACTTGCGCTTGATAGAGCCTATGCACTCAGGTGTCTGAAGAAACTGACTGCTGAGGATTTCATCCTCCGCAGGCCTCATCCTACGGATGGAAGGGCAAGCATCCTGACACTTACGGAAAAGGGTGAACGCGTTTTCCATGAATGCAGGCAGCTGCTTTTCGATTGGGATGAAAGCCGCCTGAGTGCGTTGGACGAAGGAGAGAAGGAGACGCTGTTTGCATTGCTTTCCAAGGTCGTGAAAACGGAAGGAGAAAAAGTACTATGAGAGAGAATTCATTGCTGTTGCAGCCTATCAAGGTAGGAAAGACAACACTCAAGAACAGGATCATGTTCCCACCACTCACAACTAACTATGAAGAGAGGGATGGATCGATTGGCGAGAGAAGCTTCAACTTCTACACACGTCTTGCCAAGGGCGGAGTTGCATACGTTACACTTGGTGACGTCGCTCCTGTAAGGACAGCATCCCCAACACCAAAGCTATATGATGACAGCCAGATCGCTAGTTTCAGGAAGCTTGCCGATGCACTTCATGAATATGACTGCAAGATCGGTCTCCAGATATTCCATCCTGAGTACGATGTACAGGCAGTTGGAAGGATGATCGTCGCAGCTCAGATGGCTATGAAGGAGGCCGAGGTTGCAAAGGCAAACGGCGACATGGCTACATTTGCAGAGAAGATGAAGTTTGCCGGCGACCAGAGGACACAGTCCTTTGCAAAGATCCACCATGACATGACACACTTCGTATCCGAAGCTTCAGTCGAGCAGCTCAATGAGATCAAGGAAGCAATGGTACAGTGTGCAATCCGCGCTGACAAGGCTGGAATCGATGCAATCGAAGTTCACGGAGACAGACTTGTTGGATGTCTTTCCTCACACCTGCTAAACAAGAGGACCGACCAGTACGGTGGATGTCTCGAGAACAGGATCCGCTACGCAGTCGAGATCGTAAAGGCTCTCAAGGCTGCAGTTCCAGACATGATGATCGAGTACAAGCTTCCAATCATCACAGTCAATCCTGATGGCACACTTCGCGGCAAGGGTGGACTTCTTGCAGAGGAAGCCTACAAGGCAGCAGTAATGCTCGAGGAAGCTGGAGTCGATATGTTCCAGGTTGCCCAGGCAGACCATACAGGAAACATGGGTGATACCATTCCTCCAATGGGAACCGTTCCAATGAACTGGACTCTCTTTGCAGCAGAAGAGGTCAAGAAGCTCGTCAAGGTTCCTGTAGCAACAGTCGGTAGGGTTGTAACTCCGGAAGCTGGTGAGGAGATCATCGAGAAGGGACAGGCTGACATCATCGGTTATGGTAGATCCCTTCTCTGCGATCCAGACATCGCAAACAAGTGGAGAGACGGTCTTCCTGTAAGACTCTGCATGAACTGCAACAAGGGATGCGTAGATGCAATCCAGTCCAGGAAGTACCTTTCATGCGTACTCAATGCTGAGAACGGAGACGAGGGAACAATCTGCATCAAGCCGGGCGAAGGCAAGAAGAACGTTGCTGTAATCGGTGGCGGTGTTGCAGGTCTTGAGGCTGCTCGTGTTGCAGCAGTCAGAGGATATGATGTAACCGTATTCGAGAAGGAGATGGTTCTCGGTGGACAGCTCAACCTCGCAGCAGTTCCTCCAAGAAAGAGAGAGATCCTCAGGTCCGTAGAGTACTACGAAGAGCTTCTTCCTCAGATGGGCGTAAAGATCGTTCTCGGTCATGAGGCAACAGCAGAGGAGCTCAACAGGTTCGATGCTGCAATCGTAGCAGTCGGTGCCCACAACGTAATCCTCCCAGTCAAGGGATCTGACAGCGACAGTGTCCTCTCTTCATGGGAAGTTCTCAGGGGAGACGTTGAAGTCAGCGGCAAGTGCGTTGTAATCGGTGGTGGACTGGTTGGTACAGAGACAGCTGAATACCTTCTTGAGAAGGGATGTGATGTAGCTGTTGTCGAGATGCTCGACAAGGTTGCAGCCGGTGAGTCTTCGACAATCCTCCCACTCATCATCAAGGACTTCAAGGAGCACGGTGTCGAGGAGTTCGTAAAGACAAAGGTCGACAGGATTGCAGAGGACGGCAAGGCAGTAATCGCAATCAACACAGAGACCAACGAGGAAGTCACAATCCCATGTGACTACGTCGTAATGGCTGTCGGTTCCAAGAAGAACGTATTCGACGAGACTGGAATTACAGTTCCACTTACATATGTAGGTGACTGCTCCGGCGACAGGACTGCAGATATCTCCGCAGCTGTAAGAAGTGGATACAATGCTGCAAACAGCATTTGAACATAAACTCCTAATGGTGTGAAGTTTTGGGAATGCCTTCTTCGGAGGACATTCCCTTTTGTATGGAAATACCCAGCCTTTCGACTGGGTGTGCATTGTTTTACCTTAAGTTGAGGAGGGGAGTGAATCTATCCTTTTCAGAGGGGGACAGACCTAGCTTTCCTGTTTCCAATGAGAATGATGATATTATCTCTTTGTTCATGTTCCTGCTGATATCCTCTGCTTCAGTTCTGCTCAGCATGAAGAGGTCGGATATATCCAGGATCCTTTCCAGATTCCATTCCCTGTCATCATCTTCCAGTGCGAGTGCGAATGTATTTCCATAAGGTGAAATGTTTACATCATAGAGTGGAGATAGATGCCATCCGTCTTTTCTGAGAACGAATGAATGATTTCTCAGGTGATTGTCGGTATTGTTGACTTTCAGTGAAAACAGAGTACGCATATACATTTCCCTGAGGTCAGTCTCTACATCAGCTGAGTATGCATAGATGAGGTCTATGAGATCCAGCAGACTTGCTTCATCTCCATCCTTCTTTCCCGATAGAGTCATGGCTGACGCTGTATGTATTCTCTTTCCATCTTCTGTTCTGTCGAATCTGCTGACAAGGTATGTATGATGTCTTTCTCCCTGGAATCTTCTTGCGTAAAAAGACTCTGGAACATTCAGACCACAATACTTTGCTGTCTTCATGACGATATATTCCAGTGCACCTATATCATACTCATCACGTACAGATGGAAACTTTGCAACCAAGAGAGAGCCGTCTGTATCTCTGATAGAAGCCTTTGGCCTTGCGCCTCCTAGAGATGAACCTTGTCTTGCAAGGTTGAGAAGCCATTCGTCATCTATGTTTTCGTTTTCGTAATCTCTCGAAAGGACTTCCAGTTTCCTCAGGTCTGTTATAGGCGGTACTGGATTTGCATCAGAGGAGATGAATGGTCCATCAATCGTTTCTGAGAATCTGAGAGCTCCCATCCTGGTTTCGTCATCAACTTCCTCCAGATATCTCATCTCTGGAATGAATTTGAGATCTGGCTCCTTTATCCTCAGTTTCCTTCTTATCAGTGCTCGGCCCCAGCGATCAGGACAGGCATCTTCAAGAAGACCGAACATTCGATCTCCAAATGTAGAATGTCTGGATAAGATTGGAGGCATGTCTGGACTGAGTACGAAATTGTATTTCCTGTTCAGGTAGGAATCATCGTATTCAAATGAATATGATATTTTCCCTCTTTTCTCTTCTGCAGTTAGTTTTCCTATGATGATCGGAGCGTCTTCAAAATCGAAATCTCCCCAACAGGTGAGTTCTCCAGTCATTTTCTGGTTCTCCTTTGTAGAGCTTCGTAATCAAGAAGGTCTCTTCCATATTCGTCCATTGCCGCTATCTTCAGGAAATCTTCCTGCAGTCTCAGTATCCAAAGCACCTTCATGTAGCTTCCTATTGCGACCGATGGATCGCCTGCTTCTATCTTGTAGAGAGTCACTCTGGAAAGTCCTGTTCTCATGGACATCTCTGTAAGTGGCATGTTTCTTCTGAGCCTAGCAAGTGCAATCTGTGAACCCATGCGTTCCAGGATTCGCTTTTCTCTTGGTAGGATTGGTACTGGCATCTTGTCTTTCATGTAAATAATTATAAACATTAATATAAATAATGTAAATTTTAATTTACAGTAAAGTTGGAAATCAATTGCTTATTGCATAGAAATACCCAGCCTTTCGACTGGGTGTGGTACTTACTTGAGCTCGAGTCCATCCTTGTAGGCGTTACCGACTTTCTCTCCGATTACATGGTAGCTCCTGTTCATGCTGTCGTAGGTAATTGGTCTGAGTTTCTTCAGATCGACCTTTCCATCCGTGCACTTCTCTTCATCCACACTTAGGTTGACGATCTCTCCAACCAGACGACATCTTTCAGGCTCCCAGCTCTTTACCCTGCATTCCACTGCAAAGCCAAGCTCGTTGATGATAGGTGCATCTACGAATCCACTTCTCGATACTGTGAATCCAGCTCTCTCTACCTTGTCGTGTACATTCTTGCCGGAGACTATTCCAAGATAGTCACATGCCTTTACATGCTCCTCATCTCCGATGTTGATCGTGAATGCATTTCTCCTCTCGATGTTGAATGTTGTCTGATGGTCATCGCTGATGCAGATGGTCACCTCGTTCTCTTCAGATATTCCACCCCATGCAGCTGTCATTGCATTCGGGGTACCGTCATCGTTGTACGTTGCGAGTATGAATACTGGCATTGGATAAAGTGCGGCCTTTACGCCTAGGTTCCTTCTCATATGCTCTCCCTATATATCAGTTAACTATATTAGCTTATTTTACGGTTTTACTCTTACATTATCCACAGAATGGATGTATCCTATAGAGGATTTCGGGAAATCCAGTATTTTCCGGACGTAGGTAAATGATGAGACAACTCATAGAAAAGGAGCATCTAACGTGTCTGGTGCTCCTTTTCGCTCTCATTATCTGATTCTTACGTTCTTCTTCACCATGAACCGGCCAAGTGTCTTCAAGCCTGCTGCACGGGAGATCAGAGTCCAGATTTCATCCTTGTCCTCATGTCTCCACCAGGATCCTGCAAGTACTGTAACCGGGGTATCCCTATAGCCTTCAGGAATCATCGGAACACTTGCACCTACCATGACCACCTCTCTTGCATTCACTGCCATACTGTAGAGATTCTCTGCCGTGTCGTTTATCACAGATGTTCCGGATGCCATCAGGACCGAACACTTGGGAAGCAGGTCCTCCTGCATTTCCATTGGATATACATTCTCATCGACCGATCCGTGCTCGCACTTTCCCTTGTCGAAAACATAGAACTTGGGACCGAACTCCCTGAGCCTCATCCTAGCTGGCGGTATGTTGCCTGCCATTCCGATTATGTCGCTTCCATCTACTGTCAGGTCGAATGGATGCTCCTTGCTGTCGTGGTCCTCCAGGGCCAGGCTCTGGCTTGCTGCATTTATTACAGCTCCACCTATTGCGATCTGCAGCTGGTCCTTCCCTTCGACGAACCACCTTGCAGCCTCGACTGCATCCATTCCCGGTGCAGACTGCACATAGGGGAAGATCGAGCATCCTCCACCGAGTGTATCGCGCAGTACATATGCTACTGAAATCGAGTTTCCGTCGAGCTCGACTGCCAGCATCGAGAGTCCGATTATGATATCTGTTACCTTTCTTCCTTCTAGAAGTGGGATTGCTGCCTCGTATATGTTCTTCCTGAGTGTCTTTTCCATGCCTACCTCCAAAACATGTCTCAACAACTATATATTAGCACTCAAATAAGGTGAGGGACAGAAAAGTTGTGCATACTGTTGCAAAAAACATAGGCCCTGACGGGTAACAGGGCCTATGAGGATTAGAGGTTGTATGTAAAAAACTTGAGGGAACACCTGAGGTGGAGTATTTCCTCAGAGTGTCTTCCTGAAAGGCCTTTCCCATCCTGCGTGATTGGGTATAGCTGATGAGATAGGTCCTTCCAGTGCTGTGGGAGGAAGTCCGTCTGCCGGTTCCTCCGTTCCATGGCTGTAATATACAATGGATCTGGAATGTCGTGTGTGACTAAGTTGCATAAGCGGTTGCGATGAGTTCTGTGGAATGTATTGAATAATTCCGGAGTAGGGAATATCATGCAGTTAGCTACAGCTAACAAGTCTACCCGTCATTTGTGGGGAAGAGCATTCTGACAGGGTATTCTCTTGGTTTTTTCTTCATGGCCAAGTAGGGGATGTGACAATATGCATAAGTTGGGAAGACGTAGACCCGACAATCCTACTTGTCTGCAATGCCTGGGGGAATCTCTTCCCCAGACATTGCAATGTACTCTGGATTTCCATACCTTCGTCAAACATACTATGTTTCACTTTCCTTTTGTCTTTTCATCAGTTATATTGAAGTTGACCTTATAGATGGGTAGATGCTGATTTACATCACGATGGCATGGAAGACTGCCAAGAGGAATAATCGATGGAAAACGGAAACAGGACAGGAAAGCGCATGTCACTTTCCAAGAAGGTAGCTGACAGACTTGAAGAGATGATCTCCAATGGACAGTACCAGCTTGGACAGAAGATCAATACAGAAACAGAGCTGATGGAGATGTTCCAGGTAAGCAGGAATACACTCAGGGAGGCTATCAAGAGTCTTTCCTCTGCAGGGATTCTCGAGGTGAGACAGGGGGATGGTACCTATGTAAGGTCCACCAACCGCTTTTCTGCAAACATGAGCAAGGAATACGAGAAGGCTGCAAGAAGTGATGTGGACGAGGTGAGAAACGCACTCGAAATCACGATTGCCCGTCTTGCCGCTACGAGAAGGAACGAGTTCGACCTGGAGGCAATCTACATTGCACTCTGCAACAGGCAGCAGCAGAAGGCAGATATCAGGGCAACAAGCAAGGCTGACATGAACTTCCACCTTGCAATTGCAGAGGCATGCCACAACAGGATACTCAGAGACCTCTATGTTTCCATTACAAGCTACCTGGAGAATACGATCTCCGAGAAGATGGAGGAGACTACAATGGATGTCGAGGCAATCGACAAGCTCCATGAGGACCTCTACAAGGCAATCAGGGATGGGGACAGGACGAAGTCCATTGCTACAGTCCATGCAATCCTTGCAATCTGATCCAGCAGCCACTGCGGATTCTAGAGCTACCTTCGGGTAGCTTTTTTCTGTCACTTCAAAGGTTATTTACTTTCATTCCCTGCATATTCCCAAACACATCCAGAATATATGATTTCATATATCCGATGGATTGTAAGTGCAAGTTAACCGAGAATGCTGCAGCAGCAAAACTCTCTCTTTCATTTCTTAACATAGTACCTTTTCTGATTATCATGCTCGCATAGGATTTTTCAGGGCAGAAGCTGCCCTTGATATTTACCATCACATAATATCTTTAAACTATTCTTTATATAATAAGTAATTAAGTTTATCAAATATCGATAGAAAACATTTTCGATATTTGAATACATTTGATATTGACAAGTTTTGTTAGCTGGTGATAACTTAAACATAGGATGAATAAGGCACCTACCGAAGGGTATACGGATGGGGTGCGGGATACATCTACGGGGAGATATGGACATATGCCTATATACATGGCTCAGGACGGTCAGGAAGTGACAGTAAGACAGGTCAGGGGTACGGACAAGATCAAGAAACACCTCGAGAACCTGGGATTCGTAGCGGGAGTCGAGTGCTTCATTGTAAGCCACGTCAACGAAAACATAATCATCAAGATAAAGGGGGTATCCTTGGCAGTTTCCCACGATCTTGCAAAGAGGATACTCATCTAGAGGAGATACAGAGAATGAAGACACTTAGGGAACTCAAAGTGGGGGAGACTGGAGTCATCGCGAAGAACGGTACGACAGGTGCTCTCAAGCAGAGATTCATGGACATGGGTATCACCAAGGGAACCGAGGTAAAGGTTATCAAGGTCGCTCCACTTGGAGATCCCATCGAACTCGAGATCAGAGGCTACAACCTCTCCGTCAGGAAGTCTGACGCAGAACTCATCCAGGTAAAGTAAGAGGTATTTGAAGATATGAAGACCATAGCACTTATCGGTAACCCAAACAGTGGAAAGAGTACACTCTTCAACGCTCTCACAGGTGCTTCTGCATTCGTCGGCAACTGGCCTGGCGTAACAGTCGAGAGGAAAGAGGGTAACACAACAATCAACGGCAACAAGGTCAGGATCATGGATACTCCGGGAATCTACTCCCTCTCTCCATATTCTCCTGAGGAGAAGATCACGAGAGACTATCTCCTTGCAGACAGGCCGGAGGCAATCATCAACATCGTAGATGCCTCCAACCTCGAGAGAAACCTCTACCTCACAACTCAGCTCATCGAGCTCGACATTCCTGTAATCGTTGCACTCAACATGATGGACGTCGTAGAGCAGAAGGGTGAGAAGCTCAATGCAAAGGCTCTTGCAAAAGAGCTTGGATGCCCAGTTGTTGAGATTTCCGCAAGAAAGAAGACAGGACTCGATGTCCTGAAGAATGCAGCAGAAAAGGCTCTTTCGAATCCTGAGATCCTCCCTGGTTCATTCGCCTACGCAGATGACATCGCTGATGCACTCAAAGAGATCAAGAACGAGTACCAGGGAGATGAGAATGCAGATTTCGTATCTCTCAGGATCCTCACAGGCGACCGCACAATCGTCGATAAGGATGCAGTAGCCAATGCAACCTGGGAAGATGCGGCAAATAGGGCAAAGGCTCTCGAGAAGAAGTACGATGACGACATCGAGTCTGTAATCGCTGAGCAGAGATATGTCTGGATCCAGAAGATCATCGGTGGCGTATACGTCAAGAGGAGAACAGAGAAGCTCTCCATCTCCGACAAGATCGACAGGGTCCTCACAAACAAGTGGGTAGGTCTTCCTATCTTCCTTGCAATCATCTATGGAATCTACTGGCTCTGCCTCAACCCAAGCGGAGTTGGAAAGAGACTTGTAGGAATCACCTTCACATGGGTAATCAACCTGATGATCTGGACAAGCGTCACACTTACGAATCTTGGAGTAGCTCCTTGGCTTGTATCGCTTGTATCCGATGGTATCGTATTCGGTGTCGGTATCGTAGTTGCATTCATCCCTTACCTGATGATGCTCTTCATCTGTCTTTCCATCCTCGAGGAATGCGGATACATGTCCCGTGTTGCATTCATATTCGACAGGATCTTCAGGAAGTTCGGCCTTAGTGGTAAGTCCTTCATCCCTATGATGATCGGTACTGGCTGTACTGTACAGGCTGTCGCTTCAGCAAGGACCATCGAGAACGAGAACGACAGGAAGATGACTATCTTCCTCACACCATTCATGCCTTGTGCAACGAAGATGCCTGTAATCATGCTCACAGCTGGTGTACTTGCAGGAGGTTCTGCATGGGTTGCTCCAATCTGCTACGTAGTCGCCATTATCTTCATCATCCTTGGAGGTATCTTCCTCAAGCATACATGGCTCAAGGGTGAACCTGCACCATTCGTAATGGAGCTTCCTGAGTACAAGGTCCCTACAGTACGCGGCTGCTGGAACTTCGTATGGGAGAAGACAAAGTCATTCTTCAAGAAGGCTTCCTCCATCATCGTAGTCACAACAGTCATCATCTGGTTCCTCAAGTACTTCTCAGTCGACTGGACACCAGTAGGTGCAGATATCGAGAACTCCATCCTCGCTACCCTTGGTAAGCTCCTGAGACCTCTCTTCGTTCCACTTGGATTCGGTGACTGGAGACTGATCGCAGCTCTCATCACAGGATATGTTGCCAAGGATAACGTCCTCGGAACACTCGGAGTAATCTTCGCAGGACAGGAAATCACAGTTGCTACATTCCAGAGCATGCTCACACCGGCAGCTGCTGTATCCTTCCTCCTCTTCTTCATCCTCTCATCCCCTTGCTTCGCAGCTATGGGAGCCATGCAGAAGGAGCTTCACTCCAACAAGCTCGCCGGAAAGGCAATTGGATTCCAGATTGCAACCGCATGGATAACATCCTTCGTTGTATTCCAGGTCCTCCACCTATTCATGGCGTGATCAAACAACCTCACTAGGCATTCGTTCAACCCCGTTCGACTGCCAGATAATAGAGTTTTCAAATTTCGGTCAGGATTACCCGGTCCTGGCCGATCTTCGTTCATGGGGTAAGGCATATTCCTGCAATTATGCCATAGAATATATCCGAAAACGGAATATCGTACTGATTGATATACTATTTGGCGTGTAGAGCTCTTTATATTGTTGTATTTCTGAACAAAATTGATAAACTGGAAGTAATGGGAAAAAGAGTCAAGAGATTTGGAGACAGGAAGGATGCACGCCTGATCCGCGAGGTCGATGGTGTACATGTAGTACTGGCAAATGTAATGGGGGAACGTTGCGAGAACGAGGCCGTTCTTACAATGGACATAGATTCACGTCCTCTGGATGCCTACCTGAAGATGAAGAATGCTTCAGGTGACCGGAAGGACAGGTATACATATCTTCAGCTTTTCATAGCTGCGATGAGTAGGACGATCGAGCTCAGGCCTAAGCTCAACTACTTTGTCTGCAATTGCAGATACTACGAGAAGGACGAGATCTCCTTCGTCTTCGTTGCAAAGAGATATCTTGAGGATTCCTCAGACGAGATCCTCATATTCTCCAAGTACGATCCTGAAGACGGAAGAAGTCCACTTCAGCAGATCCACGACAGATATGTCGAGAAGGTATATCCTCTCAAGGCTGACAGGAATGGCAAGCAGGTAAAGGATCCTCTCGATGTGTTTGCAAAGATGCCTAAGCCTGTCGTGAAGCTTGTCGGAAAGGTTGTAAAGGCACTTGATAGGCATGGCCATCTGCCATGGGCTATCCAGAACATGGACCCAAGCCATGTAACATGCTTCATTTCCAATCTCGGCTCAATCGACATGGTTGCCGATTACCATCATCTTACAAACTGGGGAACCACATCCATCTTCGCATTGATGGGCAGGAAGACCAACAAGCCTGTCTACCATGACGATGGATCCTTCGAGCTGATTCCATTCATCCCCCTTTCATTCACAGTTGATGAGAGGATTGCCGATGGAGTCTATTTCCATAAGTCCCTGATGATCCTTAAGGATCTTCTGGAGCATCCGGAAAAGCTCGAGGAGTGCAATTCCAAATGAGGTATGGGAAATGAGTACAGAGCCAAAGACTCCATGGCTGGATAGCTATGGAGAACACAGGTTCCATCTGGATTATCCAGATAGGACAATTTCAGAACAGGTCTTCCACATCGCTGAGAAGTATCCTGAAAACGTTGCATTCTCCTTCCAGGGAAGGAACACTACATACAGAAGCTTCAAAGAGGGTATCCTCAAGACAGCAAGGAGCCTCAAGGCCATCGGAGTCAAGGAAGGTGATGTAGTGACCGTTGCACTTCCAAACAGCCCGCAGGCTGTGATGATGTTCTACGCAATCAACCACATCGGTGCGGTTGCCGCCATGATACATCCTCTTTCAGCTGAGGGTGAGATTGCATTCTATCTCAAGGAGACATCCTCAAGGTTCGCTATCACACTTGATGCTTTCTATCCTAAGTTCAAGGCTATCGAGGACGAGGTCAAGCTCGAGAAGCTCATCATCACATCCGTAAGCGATGCACTCCATGGATTCCTGAAGTTTGGTTTCTGGCTGACGCAGGGAAGGAAGATCGAGAAGCCAAGGGAGAACGAGCATCTCATACTCTGGAAGAACTTCCTCTTGAAGGGTGCTTCCGTGAAGGGAGACGTGAAGGTCCAGAAGAAGGCAGACGATGTTGCTGTAATCCTCTTCTCAGGTGGTACTACCGGTAAGACGAAGGGAATACTGCTTTCCAATCTCAACATGAATGCACTTGCATACCAGACAAGGGAGATGAGCGGGATAGATGACCTTTCAGACAAGTCCATGCTTGCTGCAATGCCTGTATTCCATGGCTTCGGACTTGGAGTATGTGTACATACGATGTTCTGCTGCGGTGGCAAGTCCATCCTTGTCCCTCGCTTCAACGTAAAGAGCTACTCGGAACTCATCGTAAAGGAGAGGCCGAACTTCATTGCCGGCGTTCCTTCTCTTTTCGAGGCTATAACAAGAGCTGACATCATGGAAGGAAAGGACCTCTCATGTCTTCTCGGTGTATTCTCCGGTGGAGACTCGCTTTCCATCGAGCTCAAGAAGAAGATCGATGAGTTCCTCGCATCACACAACGCCAGGACAAGAGTCAGGGAAGGTTATGGTACAACAGAGTGCGTAACAGCAAGCTGCCTTACACCGATCATGAAGGAGAAGGAAGGCTCCATCGGAATCCCTTATCCAGATACCTACTACCAGATCTGCAAGGTCGGTTCCACTGAAGAGGTTCCATATGGAACAGAAGGGGAAATCTGCCTCTGCGGTCCTACAGTAATGAAGGGATACCTCAACAATCCAAACGAGACCAAGGACACTCTCATCGAACATGCAGACGGCAACATCTGGCTTCACACTGGAGACCTCGGCGTAATGGATGAAGAGGGATACATCTACTTCAAGCAGAGACTCAAGAGAATGATCATCACCAATGGATACAATGTATATCCATCACAGCTTGAGAACATCATCGAGCAGCACGAGGCTGTCCAGCTCAGCTGTGTAATCGGAGTAAAGGATCCTAGGAAGATGCAGAAGGTAAAGGCATATGTCGTCCTTCGCCCTAACTACAAGGAAACACCGGAACTCATCGAAAGCATATTCGCCCACTGCAGGAAGCACATAGCCAAGTACATGATGCCATACGATATCGAGGTAAGGAAGGATCTTCCAAAGACCAAGGTCGGCAAGATTGCATACACTGTACTCGAGGCAGAGGCTGAAGAGCAGGAAGAAAGGAAGAGAGCTGAAGCAGAAGCTTGAGCCTGAAACAGTTTACCGTATTTGAACATAGGAGCTGCAATCCTTGGTGGGGAGGGCAGCTCCATTTTCATGAGTCGATAATTGCAGGTTTTCTGCCATGAGTGCTGTGGAAGCACCGAGTTTTCTGGTTTTCCTGAAGAGGACTTTAGGATGTTTAGAATCAGAATAATAGGTTCCAAATATGGAATGACATACTTTGTGATAAACCTGTAGTAAGAGAGTTGTAACCTTCATGAATGCAGGTAATCCTGATAATACAATTGTTTTCAATGTAATGAAATACATGGAAGATGCCTTAAGTTGTGCGTTTCCTGAACTTGCTTGATTAATGCATTTCGAAGAAGAAGCAGGTGTGTCCATGATTGTATGTCTTAATGATGGAAAAAGGGCGAAGACATATGGTCCTCGCCCTGGAATCCGAATTGAGGTAACTCAGCAGGTAGCTCCACCGATTACGTTCTTCTTCATGATCTTGGCCTTGTCGATCTTGTTATTGAGAATCTTGTCCTCTACGTATTCAAGACCGAGTCTTGTAACAGTGTCAGCGAATCTCTCGCCTGAGATTCCTTCATCCCTGAAGAGGAGGATGGCATTCTCGATTACATTGAGTACTTCCTCTTCTGTTGTAAGTACCTTGCTGATCATCCTGCCATGAGCCCACTTCTTTCCCCATCTTCCACCGACGTAGATCCTGTAGCCATTCATGTATTCCTTGGTAACTCCGAATGGACACTTGGAGATACATCTACCGCAGTGGTTGCATTCGTCTGGATCGACTGTGAGCTTACCGTCCACTACCTTTGCGATCTTGATAGGGCATCCATTTTCTACCTGACATACCTTGCATCCCCTGCACTTGTCGAAGTCGAAGAGTGGAACTCTCTGGCCAATTACTCCAAGGTCATTGAGATCCGGCTTTACACAGTTGTTAGGACATCCTCCTACAGCGATCTTGAACTTGTGAGGTAGCGATACATCATGGTAGCCAACGTAGAAGAGGTCGTGGATCTTCTCAGAGAGACCGAATGTGTCGATGAGTCCGTACTGGCATGTTGTTCCCTTGCAGGAGACAACTGGTCTGACCTTGCTTCCTGTTCCACCTGTTGTGAGACCGTACTGGGAAAGGAAATCTATCAGAGGCTGGATGTTGTCGAAGTGTACTCCCTGAATCTCCATTGTGAGTCTTGTTGTCATTGCAATCTCACCGGAGCCGAACTTCTCGGCAGCCTCTGCAATTGCCCTATGCTCTTCAGTTGTAATCTTACCGTTACGGGTGATTACCCTTACGTTGAAGTGGTCTGGCTGTGTCTTGTCCTGGAGGCATCCAAGTCCCTTGACTCGCTTTACCTCCTCGGCTGGGATTACAGAGCCAAAGTCTATCTTGACCTCGTTGAATGTAAGTCCACCTTCAAGAACCTTGGTATTTGTGTATCCTGCTGCCTTGAGTCTGTTCTGTGTGAAGTAGCCACGCTTTCCCTTCTGGCAGACGAGAAGGAGCTTCTCATCCTTTTCAATTCCCTCGATTCCCTCTGGACCGATCTTGCTGAGGTCGTACCACTTCGCGCCCGGTATCTTTGGCCCACCGAGACTGAGGTCGATTACCTTGTAGTCCTTTGCCTTGCCCTCAGCGTATTCCTGTGGTGTGAAGGAATCGAAATCACCGCTTAGCTTGTTCTCCAGGATATATACAGCCTGTACGAATGGATGTATTGCAGTTGAGAATGGTGGAGCATATGCAAAATCCATTGCATCCATATCCTCAAGCTTCAATCCAGCTGAGATTGCAACTACTGCGATATCTGTCATCTTGTCGACAGCTCCCGATCCTATTACCTGGATACCGAGAATCCTATGTGTGCTTCTCTCTGCAATGAGCTTTGTGATGAAGATCGATGCATCCCCATAGTAGTGAGCCTTGTCATCTGTCACTGCAAGGACAGATACTGCATCGATTCCTTCTGCCTTTGCCTGGGATTCTGTAAGACCTGTCCTTCCTGCGTTTAGCTTGTCGGAAAGCTTTACGACTCCTGTTCCGATAGCACCCGGATACTTCTCATCCTTGCCATTCAGTACCTTTGCAAGGATTCTTCCTGAGATGTTGGCTGTCGATCCCATGGCTGACCATGTTCTCTTTCCTGTCTGTCTGTTGAATACCGAAGCGCAGTCACCTGCTGCGTAGACATCCTCAAGGTTTGTCTTCATGTTCTCATCTACAAGGATCGTTCCCTTGAACATCTCGATTCCTGTGTTATTGAGGAATGCTGTATTTGGTCTTACTCCGATTGCAAGTACAACGCCATCTGCCTTGAGAGTCCCGTTTGTAGTTGTAACTGAGTTTGCCTCAGTCTCTCCTTCGATTGATACGATTCCAGTGCCAGTTAGAACTGCAATCCCTTCGTTCATGAGATGCTTCTTTGCGTATCCTGCCATCTCGACATCGAATGCGTTTGGCATGATCTGGGAAGCGAAGTCGATGATGGTTACATTCTTTCCCTGAGCCTTGAGATTCTCTGCAACCTCGAGTCCGATGAAGCCTGCTCCGACTACTACGAAGTTCCTTAACTCTTCCTTCTCCGCAGCATCCCTGATGGCAACAGCATCGTCCGGAGTTCTCATCGTGAATACGTTCCTGAGATCCTTTCCGTTGATGTCTGGAACGAAAGCCGAAGCGCCTGTAGCGATGACAAGCTTGTCATAGCTTTCAGTGAATACCTCGTTGTCCTTCCTAGCTGTTACAGTATGCTTCTCCGAGTCGATTGCTGTAACCTCGCACTCTGTTACAACCTCGGCTCCTGTGAGTCCCGAGTATTTCATAGGAGAGTTCACGATGAGCTTCTCGCGTGTCTCGATCATGCCTCCTACGTAATATGGAAGTCCACAGCCTGCGTAGGAAATATCCTTTCCCATCGTTAGGATCTTCACTTCTGCAGACCTATCTTCTCTCTTGAGTTTAGCTGCAACTTTTGTTCCAGCTGCAACGCCACCGATAATAAGTACCTTCATGCCTTGCTCTCCTTAAGTCCATAGTTGAATATATATTGGCGGAGATGGATTCTCCCTTGTCCTCCATCTTCATTCTATATGTTTTTCACGGGATGTCTGTGACAACATCATCCATGTATCTGAGATCCATTCCAGCTGTCTCTCCAATTACTATTACAGCAGGTGCAAGTACCTCCTTTTCCCTTGTGCGTGCTGCGATATCCAGAAGCGTTCCCCTGACTTCTGCAGGGTGCTCTGAATTGCCACCGGAGAGTACTGCTGCAGGAGTTTCTGGATTCATCCTTCTCTCGAGCAGACCTTCTGTAATTTCCTCTATCTTCCCAAGTCCCATGAGTATTACTGTCGTTCCAGGGAATGACGATATGCTGTCGAGGATTGCATCGAACTCGTTG
>SAMEA104404106__coassemble_1655_pt1 | contig 16191 bp, 16 predicted proteins | sample SAMEA104404106__metabat2_high_PE_006 | metagenome-assembled genome bin SAMEA104404106 (sample SAMEA104404106) | Balaenoptera acutorostrata
TCGTGACCAGAGTGTCTCGAAGTACCGCGATGTATATGTTTCCGAATGGGATGAGATAACTGATACATTCGGCTGCAGGGTACTCAGGTACCGCGTTGCAGGAAACGCATTCATGTACCATCAGGTAAGAAGCATGGTAGGAACCATGCTGTCATTTGCTGCAAAGAACCTCTCTGAAGAGGAGTTTGTTGCCCTAATCGAAAGCAGGGATAGGAAACTTGTACATAAGACAGCACCTTCAGATGGACTCTATCTTGCAGAAATAAGCTATGATAGAGATAAGTACCAATGGTTCGAGGATGAATATGCAGGAAAATAAGGATGCCATAGAATATATCCTCTCAGTTCTTGATGAGACCGAGAGAGCGCTTACAGGCGATGTCCTTTCCGAAAGGAACAGGATCGTCAAGTATGACATCACGTTCCCACCAGAGGAGAAGGCAACATCTGCAGCAGCTTCTTCCAGGGGAAATGCATCATCCGATATGCCTGCAATCCGAGATTGCCATAAGTGCGACCTCTGGATGAACAGGGGCGAAGAGAGATTCAAGCTTCCGAAGAGACGCGCGAAGGTGATGTTCATCACAGCATTCCCGGAGAACAGGTTCGGAATACTTGCAAACGATGCAATGGACATGTTCCGAAAGCAGGTTGCTGCAATTGGGCTTACAGAGCAGGATTACATACTCACATCCCTTCTGAAGTGTCCAGCAGACAGGTTCGATCCTGCAGCGGCTGACCAATGCAGGGGATACCTGAAGGACGAGATGGTGAAGGCAACTTCCGTGAAATGCTTTGTATTCCTCGGAAGCGACATATCATCCTACATGCTGCGTAAGCCATCTAACATGGATCTCTTCCGCTCCAAGGTATGGAACATCAATGGAATTCCTTCGGTTGCCACATACTCAGAGCGTGAGTGCCTCATGGATCCACGTCTGAAGCGTCCTGTTTGGGAAGACCTCAAGAAGGTAAGGGGTTTCATCAGCTAGATATGAAATATGCCCTTGTCTCCCTGAATGTTCCGCTACGCAACAGCACTTATACCTATTCCTACGATGAAGGCGAGATGCCTGACATCCTCTATAAGCGTGTTTCGGTAAGCTTCGGCAAGAGGAACATGACGGGCTTTGTTGTGGCTCTTCAGGATGAGAAACCTGAAGGGGACTTCGAGATAAAGCCGATAGTGAAGGTCCAGGACAAGGAAAGGGTTATAAACGAAGAGCTTGTAGAGCTTGCCCATAAGATGAGTGTCCTCTACAAGTGCTCATCAGGTCAGGCTCTTTCCCTGATGGTACCGAATGCGAAGCGCGAGGTTGACTACGCACCATTTTCCCGTGAGACATCATTCAAGCGAATCGAGAAGCTTACAGACGATCAGCAGAGGGTGCTCGATAAGTACCACCAGAAGAGAAGTGAAGGCGTAAGGAGCTTCTATCTCTATGGAATCACAGGTTCCGGCAAGAGCGAAGTGTATCTTCGCATTGCAGAGGAAACCGTTGCCATGGGAAAGCAGGTTCTCTACCTCGTTCCTGAAATAACACTTACAGAACAATTATCGAATGAAGTCTACGAACGGTTCTCCCATCGTGTTGCGATCATACATTCTGCGATGACTCCATCACAGAGATTGAAGGCCGCAAGCGGAATACGGAATGGAGAGATCGATCTGGTAATCGGAGCTAGAAGCGCTTCCTTTGCACCTTTCAGGGACCTAGGACTCATAATCCTTGATGAGGAGCATGAGAATACATACAAGAGTGGAAACACTCCTAGATACCATGCCCGTCAGATTGCACAGATGAGATCGGACTACCATGACTGTCCTCTCATCATGGGGTCAGCCACTCCATCATTCGAGGCATACCATTCTATCATTACTGGAAGACTCACTCCTCTCTACATGTTCAATAGGATCGGAAGCGGAGCTTTTCCACGCATCCGTGTCGTCGATATGCTCAAGGAGAAGGGGAATATCTCACCTGTACTGAAGGATGAGATAGAGGCTGAGCTTGGTAAGGGAAATGGAGTGATCCTCTTTCTCAACAGGCGTGGCTACAGCCATGGAATCTTCTGCAATACCTGTGGAGAGTCACTGAAATGTCCCAACTGCTCGGTGAACCTTACATACCATAAGAGAAAGGGAAGACTCATCTGCCATACCTGTGGATTCTCAGAGCCTGTTCCATCAATATGCCCTAGCTGTCAGTCCCATGACCTCTCAGCCAAGGGAACGGGAACCGAGATGGTTGAGGAGGAGATCAGGAGGATGTTCCCTTTTGCAAACATCAAGAGACTTGATTCCGATGCTGCAGAGACCTCCAAGACATATATCTCTGATACGATCCACGAGTTCGAGGAAGGAAAGATCGATATCCTCCTTGGAACCCAGATGATAGCAAAGGGTCTCAATTTCCCTAAGGTAACGCTTGTGGGAGTGATCAACGCAGATGGAGGACTCTTCTCTCCTGACTTCCGGGCAAACGAGAGGACCTTTGCGCTTCTTGAGCAGGTTGCGGGAAGAGCCGGCAGATATCGCCCGGATGGAAAGGTGATAATCCAGACGACCCAGGTACAGAATCCTGCGATAATAACACTCCAGACACAGGACCAGGAAGCATTCTACAGCAATGAGCTTGCTGAGAGACGCTCGATCGGCTTTCCACCTTACGGAAGACTCATCAACCTTACAGTACGTGGAAAGAACGAGGAAGCTGTATCAGCTGAGGCCGACGAGATTGTGGAGTATCTATCGAAGCTCTTCGAGAATCTCGAGAATGTCGATGTGTTCGATGCAAATCCATGCATGGTCGAGAAGAAGTCCACATACCATAGATACCATGTGATGCTGCGCTCGGATGAGAGGGATTTCGGCAGGGCCCTCAGGCTTCTCGACATCTTCATCGACAACTACAGGTTGCGCTCCGGACTCTATCTCGAGGTGGATATAGATCCACTCGATATATCGTGATTCTGTCACTCCAGCCTTGTTGGAGCCCTTTTGCCTTTGTGCTATAATTCCCGTTGAGGATTTAAGATGCTAGATATTTATACACTTGGAGATGAGGTTCTGAGAGAACCTACAGAAGAGATCAGGAAATTCGATTCAGCACTGAAGATGCTGGTTGACGCTATGTTCGATACACTCGACGAAGCTGACGGAATTGGACTTGCAGGTCCACAGGTTGGAGTTTCAAAGAGGATCTTCATCGTCGACCTCCACCAGGGTGAGAAGGGAAAGTATGTTTTCATCAACCCTGTAATCACAGAGACTTCCGTTGAAGTCGGCCCTTACGAGGAAGGATGCCTTTCCATTCCTGGACTTTTCCATGATGTAATCAGACCTCTCAAGGTAAAGTGCCAGGCACAGGACATCAACGGCAGGTTCTTCCACGTAGATGCAGATGGAATTCTTGCCCGTGTCATCCAGCACGAGAACGACCATCTCTATGGAAAGCTCTACATCGACCGCCTTGACGAGAAGAGCAGGGAGAAGATGGAGAAGCTCTACGAGAAGAGACAGAAGAGAAATTCCAAGAGGAAATGACATTGAAGATATTGTTTGCCGCCACTGGCGAGATTGCTGTAAAGACACTTGAAACACTTTATGAGATGGGCTTGGTAAGAGCTGTACTCACAACCCCGGATGTTCCTGGAAAGCGTGGCAGGAAGCTTCTTCCTTCCCCTGTAAAGGTAAAGGCACTGGAGCTTGGACTGGAGGTTATCCAGCCGGAGAGCCTCAGGACCGAAGCACGCGAGCAGGTAAGGGCACTTGGTGTCGATACCCTCGTATCATTCTGCTATGGAAAGATCTTCGGACCTAAGTTCCTAGGTCTTTTCGAGAGGACATTCAACATCCATCCTTCCATGCTTCCAAAGTACAGGGGATGTGCACCGATCTACCAGACAATCCTCAACAGGGATAGGATGGGCGGCATAACAATCCAGGAGATCGCTCTCGAAGTCGATTCAGGTGATATCATCAATACGATGGAATATGAACTCGATGGAAGTGAGAACGACTCCACACTTGAGGAGAAGGTATCTGCAATGGCAGCAGAGCTTGCAAAGGCCACCTTCTCCGACATTGCCTCCTTCCCACCTCGAAAGCAGGAAGGGGAGGCAACATATACAGGCTTCATCGAGAAGAGCGAAGCCGAGCTTGATTTTGGACGTCCAGCTTCTGAGCTTCATGCTCAGATACGTGCTTGCTATCCATGGCCAAAGGCCGTAGTGAAGTACGGTGATAGTTCACTCTTCATTACCGATGTCAGCGGTTCCGTCTTCGACGAGTTCGAGAAGACAGAGGGCGAGAAGCCTGGAACTGTAGTTGCATTCGTAAAGAAGAGAGGCTTCAAGATCGCAACAGGAGATGGGTACCTATATGTTTCGAAGGTACAGGCTCCTGCAAAGAAGGAGATGGATGCCGCTTCATATCTCAATGGAGACAGGAGCATAATCTCATCAGTCCTGGGAGAATGACCATTTGAAAAGAAGATTCCTTACGTTTCTTGTAATTCTGTTGCTGCTTCCTACCTTCCTGTTTGCAGGAAAGGATCCGACTTTTGCTGTAGTCCTCTCAGGTGGTGGCGCAAGAGGACTGAGCCATATCTCCGTACTCGAAGAGCTTGAAAGAAGGGGAATCGAACCTGACTACATAGTGGGAACAAGCATGGGGGCACTGGTCGGTGCATTCTATGCTGCAGGATATTCCGCATCGGAACTCAGGACTCTTGTAGAGGAAACAGATCTCATGGGGATCTTCCTGCACATGCATTCCCAGAGCGATGGGTCGACATTGCGGGTAAATGATGTTGCGTATCTAGCGAATATTGCTACATTGGATTTCTCGAAGGACAATGTAGGCTCTTCAAATGGCATAATGGATGACCAATATGTTGCAGCCTTCCTCCGTGAGAACCTGATCAAGGTTCTCGATGTCGATGATTTCGACGACCTTCAGACTCCATTCAGATGCATCGGGACAGATCTCGTCACCGGTGAGGAGATAGTCTTCGAGGATGGATACCTATTCAATGCAATCCGCGGCTCGATGTCGCTTCCAATCATATTCAGGCCTGCACGTACAGACGATGGCAGGTATGTAATCGATGGTGGAATGCTGAATAACCTTCCAACCGATGTTGCAAGGGAGCTTGGAGCTGACTATGTACTTGCAGTCGATGTGAACAATGCACTCGGCAGACAGGATGTACTTTCAGAAGAGGTGCTCGAGACGCTTACAGGTGCATCATTCCAGTTCCTAGACCTCATAACCCAGGTCAATTCGGTTGCAAACTACGAGTATGCCGACTGGGTACTCGTTCCTGAACTCGATTCATATGCAACCGTTGCATTCGATGCAAAGGATGAGATCCTTGCAATCGGGGATAGGTGCGTACAGGAAAACAAGGATGTCTTCGACGAGATCGAGGAGAAGCTTGCGGGTAGGGACAATCCGGAAAGGAGATCCTATTTCGACCTTCCTGACTTTGTATTCCAGGAGATAAGCTATCCGGGACTTGAGATGTATCACGACTATTTCGACCAGTTTGTAGGCAAGGCAGGTACTCCTGATGTCATGCAGGCGTTCGAGGGAGTGCTGTCCTACATCAGGGACCGTGAGAGACTGAAGAACATATATTATGTAATCGACGACGGCAGGGTTGATATCGTCAGTGAAGCATACGAGGAGATGCCGGCAAGCATATCACTTGGACTGATGGGAGACGTAGGTTTCCAGTTCAGGCATATGGGAAGGGAGGTCGGCTTCACCTTCGATCCGAAGTTCTCTACATTCTTCCACTTCATCCTGGACAATGACCAGACCCTGGTACTTGGAGCTGCAGAGGATGAGTATATGAGAATCTATACTGCATACCACTACAGGGCCTTGAGGAATCTTGGACTCTTCGCCGAGTTGTCATTTGGATTCGGAAACCTTTCCATGCTTTCCATTCCTGATAGGTTCGGAGCGATCACGACGGATGATTTCCAGACAAGGATCAAGGCAGGACTCAAGTGGGACCTCTCCAAGAACATGAATCTCATGTTTGCATTCACTCTCGATTACGATTACCTGGATGCTGTAGTGAATCCTGCAGACGTCGATGCAGAGCCTGTATGGGGAGACATCAGCTTCTGGGGACCTAGGTTCACCTTTGCATACAGCTGGAAGGAATATCTTGGGCTGTCGCTCTACGATACAGGGATGGAGATGGATATCCAGTTCGATATCCTTGCACGAGCTCCGCTTACCTATAGGCTGGAATTCGGAGTGGACAGCGTAATATACTCGCCGATTCCACATGCAAGGTTCCTTCTCTCTGCAAATGCAGTTACAGCAAGGTCCCAGGGGGATGCAGCTTTCCTTTCCGATTTCTATACGACTACATATACTGGAATGATCACAAGGGACTACATATCACTGGATTTCGGTGGAAGGCTGATCTTCGACCATCTCTTCTTCGATATCCTCTTCTACGTTGAGGCCCTCGAGGGGAATCCGGATGTGGAGACCAAGCTGGACTGGATAATCGACAGCGATGTTTCCCTTGTTCCGTTCTCCGGACTCAATGACGTGGTCTTCGGTGGATCGTTTGCTGTTGGATACAATATGAAGAGTGGCAATGTGATGTTGAACTTCAAGATCAACCACAGGGGCCAGATGTACGTGGGGATTGTCTTGAAATGAGATGGCATACATATTCTGAATATCTGAAGGAGAGATACGGCTCCTCAGTCTTCCGTATCGGAGTGGATGGAGGTTTCTCCTGTCCAAACCGTGACAATACGAAGCATGGCGGATGCGCCTTCTGCGACGGTACAGGCTCTGTTGCAGTCTACCAGAGGAAGGGGGAGAGCATGTACACCAGGAAGAGCGGCTACGATGAGGATACCGCTGAGAAGGTGATACAGCGCTTCGATTCCATCCAGAACCAGATCGAGAAGGGAAAGGAATTCATAAAGAGACGCTATGGAAGCGATAGGTTCAGTCTCTACTTCCAGTCCTTCACGAATACATATGATTCAGTCGAGAACCTGAAGAGGATATACGACAGGGCCTTGGAGTATGGACCATTCGTGGAATTCATAGTCTCTACACGTCCCGATGTCCTTGATAGGGAGAAGCTTGAGCTTCTTGCTTCCTATAGGGAGCGTGGACTTGATGTATGGGTTGAGCTTGGACTGCAGACTGCAAACAACAGGACTCTCGACTACATCAACCGTGGACACAGCAGGGAATGCTATGAGAGGACTGCTCGCCTTGTGAAGGAATATGGCCTGATGCTATCGACACATGTAATCGTAGGACTTCCAGGTGAAGGCCGGGAGGATTACGAGTTCACTGCAAGGACCGTTTCCGAAGCAGGATCGGATGCGATAAAGATCCACAACCTGCATATCACAGGGGGAACGAGACTTGCAGACGAGTACGAGGAAGGGAAGATCCATATGATGACTCCACAGGAGTACATCGTAGAGCTGGAGAACTACCTCAGGCATATAAGACCCGATATGATAGTCCAGCGCATCATGAGCGAGACTCCTATGCATAGGCTTATCGCTCCAAGGAATTTCCCGGACAAGAACAACATCATAAACATGCTCTCTACTTTGATGGAGGCTCATGATTCCCATCAGGGCGACTTGTATGGTGTGTGAGGAAAATTGAGACAAGAGGCCGCAAAAATGCCGGAGGGAGACTCCGGCAAACGGCAAATTCGAGATTCAAATGGACAAGTTTCCAAATGACTCATACAAGATTCTAGCGGATATGACAGGTTTTGTCAAAATTGCTGTATGTTTTATCCGACTTTTTGGTTCCGCTTATTTCATATTGTGGGTATATCGGATATTCACGTATTATACACAGTGCATACATCCGTTTTCCTTTACTGCAGACACTCGATATGATAGCTTTGTTATAGAGGTGTAACCGTGAAGAGACTTCTTATCCTGATCATGATTCCATTGCTGCTGCTCTCCTGTGAAAGGGGAAGGGAAGTGGAGATTCCTGAAGTGGTGGAAGGGGAAGGTCTGCAGGTTGTCATACCGGAAGCCCTCCTGGATGATGTGAACATCTTCGTGGACCATATCGCCAACCTCGAGAAGCCCAGGGACCTTGGGGATAAGTTCAGCTACGCATATGGCAATCTCTTCGCCGCATCCCTTTTCGAGACTTCAGACGACATAGACATATTCTATTTCATGAGGGGAATCCTCGATTACTACGGCACATCATTCTTCACGGATGATGAGCTTGCTGCAATCTTCTCGGATTACCAGAAGGCACTTCTCGGGGAAGCTCAGCGTAGATATGAGAAGGCTGCAAGGGAGAATCTGGAGGCATCCAGGAGCTTCCTGAAGGGAAATGCAAAGAGAAGTGCTGTCGTTACCCTCCCTTCCGGACTGCAGTATGAAGTGCTGAGAGAGGGAAATGGGGAGGTATATCCAGACAGGAACGACCTCGTGAAGATCCACTATACGATTACACGCCTCAACGGAAGCGTTGCAGACTCCTCCTATGACAGGGGTGAGGCTTCCGTCTTCCAGGTCGACAAGCTCATTTCCGGAGCTTCTGAAGGACTTCGTCTGATGAGCCCTGGAGCGAAGTGCCGTTTCTGGATTCCACCGGAGCTTGCCTATGGCGAGAACGGCTCTTCTGTAATAGGGCCTAACGAGCTCATCATATTCGATGTGGAGCTATTCGAGGTCGAGAAGCAGTGACTTCAGCTCGTCGAATGATGATGCATTCCATGTAGCGATGTCGGACTTCTCACCATTGAAGTTCAGGTAGATGCTGCGGATGCCGGAATTCTGAGCGCCCTTGATGTCGCTCTTCTCTGTGTCTCCGATTACGATCGAACTGTCTGCATCGATTCCAGCCTTTGCAAATACCATGTCGAAGAATTCCCTATGTGGCTTCTGTACACCCATCTCGCCAGAGATGAAGATATCCCTGTAGAAATGTCCTGTATTGGAGTTCTCCAGCCTTCCATGCTGTGTCTTCGGAATGCCGTTGGTGATGATGTAGGATGTATATCTTTCCTTCTGGGTATCTATCCACTCGAGGAACTCGAGAGCTCCCGGAAGCAGGATTCCATTCATGGCAAGGTTGTCTACATACATCTCTCCGGCTTCGGCTCCGTCTGCGTTGATTCCGAGTGCCTTGAAGAGCATGTTGAATCTTTCGCTGTTGATGTAGTCCTGTGTGATTCCACCCTTCTCGTAAAGGTCCCAGAGATAGTGGTTTCCCTTCTCGTAGGTCTGGAAGTTCTCTTCGGTGAATTCGATTCCATAATGGTCGAAGACTACCTTGAGGGCGATTCTCTCTGTTGCCTTGAAATCGTATAATGTACCGTCTAGGTCGAATAGTAGGTTTGTCATGGCCACATGATAGCAGTTTCTTCTTTCTGTGTATGTATATATTGTGTATTCGGAATGGCGAAGTTGCCTACAGCCTCCACTGGATGCTATCCTTGATATGGAGGGTGATAGATATGAAGAAGGCATCAATGCTTGTTCCTGGAATCATACTTACCATTGCAGGACTCCTGGTTCTTCTGGTACCGGGAAAGGTCATTACCATCGTCACAGCTGCAATAGCGGCATTCATCCTGGTCCAGGGAATCAGGAACCTATATATAACAGTGAATCTCTTCGGGGATATACGCGGAGCGCTCAGGACGAGTGCAATCGTGAAGAATACAGTCAACATCATATTCTCGGCCGTAGTCATCGTGATGGCTTTCATGAAGCCTCATCTGATCATGTCGGTACTTGTATATGTAATTGCGGCAGACCTCCTCGTCAGTGCAGGAATCGATGCAATCGAGGTGATCTCGCTCCATAGGATGGGCTCTGACAGTGTCAGCTGGTTCGATGTAATCTGGCATCTTGTATTGGCTGTCCTGCTTTTCCTCTTTCCTAGGGTATTTGCATCCGCAGCGCTTACAGTCGTTGCCGTGGTGATGCTAGTGATGGGAATAGTCCTGATCGCGGCAAGTGCATTTACCTGGTACCACACGAGGAAGCTCGAGAGGATCCTGATGGGAGATGTGGAACCGGAATGTGAACCACATAGGAAATCACATCAGAAGGGTACTCTTGACGATCCGATCGATGTCGAGTGGACAGAAAGCGATAGATAGTCCGGACAAAAAATTCATATTGACTATATGATGTTGTTTCAACATATAATATAGTATTCTATATACATTTTCCGGAGATGTTGTATGACGATTGATTTCTCAAAAGGTGACGGTCTTGTACCTGCAATTGTGCAGGATGCTGTTACAAGAAAGGTTTTGATGCTCGGCTATATGAATGAAGAGGCCTACCGCCTGACCATAGAGCGTCGACTTGTCACCTTCTGGTCCAGAAGCCGTCAGAGGATCTGGACAAAGGGAGAGACGAACGGACAGTTCCTGCAGCTCAGGGAAATCCTATGCGACTGCGATGGGGACACGCTTCTTGTGAAGGCAGTTCCTACAGGGCCTGTCTGCCATACCGGTTCAGATACCTGCTTTGCAGAGGATAACGAGCCTGGCGAGATATCATCATCAGAATTCCTCTTCTATCTCGAGAACGTAATCAGGGATAGGAGGGACAACCCAATCGAGGGAAGCTATACCAACCATCTCTTCTCCAGGGGACTGAACAAGATTGCACAGAAGGTTGGCGAGGAAGCTGTTGAACTCATCATCGAGAGCAAGGATGACGACAAGGACCTTCTCCTTGGCGAGGCAGCAGACCTCATGTACCATTTCCTGGTACTGCTCGCAGAGAAGAACGCAAGCCTATCCGAGGTGATAGATGTACTCAAGGATAGACATTCCAGATAACGAGACGATATCCTCTTTCTTTCCGGAGAAAGGGGATTTCTCATATGGAGACCTCTCATCCCGGGAAATCGAGGATTCTGCATTCTCGGACTGCGTCTTCAGCTATGCATCGCTGTCATCATCCATAATCCGCAGGAGCGGTTTCAGCAATACAGACTTCACCAATGTCAGCATGGACTCCTCCCATCAGGTTGAATCCCTCTATGATTCATGCCTCCTTACAGGTACTTCCTTCCTGAAGTCCACCCTGAAGAAGGTTGAATTCAGGAACTGCAAGGGAATCTACACAGTGTTCTCCGGTGTGAAGGCCGAGGAGCTAATCTTCGATTCCTGTACCTTTACAGATGCAGATTTCTCGAACCTATCCGGCAGGAGGATATCATTCCGTAACTGCAGGCTGAAGTCATGTACCTTCGTAGGAACTCTGCTGAAGGGCATTGAGCTTGATGGCACGATACTGGACGGAATCTACATCTCTGACGATGCAAGGGAAGCAAGGGGAGCGATGCTCTCGCTCGACAATGCCCTTGCTGTCCTTTCTGCATTGGATATCCATGTAGACATCACCAGGTAGTCAGAGCATTCCCTTTGCCTTGAAGCTCATGAAGCCATATTCGCTGATTATGATATGGTCGATCATATTGATTCCCAATATCTGTCCAGCCTGCTTGATCCTCTTCGTGATGGCAATGTCTTCCTGGCTTGCCTCCTCGTGGTTTCCCGATGGATGGTTATGGACCATTATTATCGCAGTTGCCCTGTGCTGGATGGCATTTGCAAAGACTTCCCTTGGATGGCATAGTGCCATGTTCACAAGTCCTACAGTCGTCACTTCCGTATATAGGATCTCATGTGCACCATTCAGTGCAAGTACAATCAGGTGCTCCTGCTCCCTTGTTGCGTAATGCCTCACTTCCTGGTAGACATCGTCCGGAGTGAGGATCTTCCTGGTCTTCCTGACATTCCTTCTCCTTCCGAGCTCAAGCGCCGCTGCAATGATCGACGCCTTTGCATCCCCAAGTCCCGGTACCTTCATCAGGTCATCCTTGGAGACTATTACGTTCCTGTCCATGATTGAAAGAACCTCGCGGCTTATTTCCTCGAGGCTCTTGTAGCGGGAGCCACTCTGCACGAGGAGCATTACAAGCTCCCTGTCTGTAAGAGCTTCTATTCCCTTGCTCTCCAGGATTGCAGATGGTCTTTCCTTCTCTTCTTCCTTCATTCCTTTCCTCCTATCAATATAGTTCGGAAAGTCGTGAAAGTGGCTTACGCCAGAGTGAAACTGTATTCTACGCTCCACTCGAGATAGCCGTATCCGAATAGTGTAGTGCTGAGGTACGGCTCGATGGAGCATGTGTTGTCGTTTGCCCAGATGGGAGTGTACTGTGACATGTAGTCGGTCTTCATCTCGCATCTGTAGCCACGGTCTGTGTGGATTGCTGCAGTCATTGGATTGCTTCCAGGCCTTACTGGCTGGAATGAGAGTTCCTGGTCGACTCCGAATACCCTTCTTATCCTTCCATCCTCGATTTCGAAGTAGCCTGTAGGATCCTCGAAGTAGGAGTCTTCATCCACTGTAAGGAACCTGCCGTCCTCCTTTGGAGGGAAGAATGGATGAGGATACCATTCGATCGGTACGAGTGTATTGCAGTTATTCTTTAGTCTTGTGGATGATATGATCCTGCTTCCATCGACAGATACCTTCCTTATTATCGTGAAGTCGTAAGGTCCTTCCGTATGGCGAGTCGTGAAGATCATGCTGCTCTCGTCTGTAGACAGGGCAAGATTCCACTTGCAGAGCTCTACGATCTCGTTGTTCCTGAGGTCGCACTTGCCGATTCCCGGAATGAGGAACAGATCCTCCTCGGGAAGGTACTGTGGGCTGTGGTTGAATGTATCCGGGATTCCCTGGCCATGGAATGGCTGGAAATCATAAGGGTAGGTCGGTCCTGTCATCAGGTTCCTTCCTGTGGCATTGTCGATCACTTCGAAGATGTAGCCACCTGTGCAGTATCTGAGTCCGAACCTGTCCCTGTCCTTGATAGGGTCTAGAAGATTGACCGTAAGTACTTCTGATGCTATTGAATACATTCATATCCTCCTGTCTTTGCTTATTTCATTATATACCCGAAACATGCTGAGATGTCCTGCCTTTGGGTAGAGATTTGTCCAAATATTTGTCTTCCCATATTCCTAGGAATCCCAATCCATTCCATGGTAGACTCTAGACATGAAACGCTACAGAATCGGTGAAGTTGCAGATAGGCTTGGTCTTACGGTGAGGACCATCAGGTACTACGAGGAGGAAGGGCTGATAAAGATCGGCAGGACCTCGTCCCGTCAGAGATGGTATACAGAGGAGGATATCCTCTATCTCAGACGTATCATCGAACTGAAGGCACTTGGATTCTCCCTTGATGAGATCAAGGGAATCATCCGTCTGAAGGATGAGGATGAGAGCGGCAACAAGAGGAGGATCGAGCTCCTGAGACGTTACAGGGCAAAGCTTTCTGAAGACATGGAGCGAAAGAGAAAGCTCGAAGACCATATCTCCGAGCTTGAATGGCATATACATCAGCTTGAGGGGGCGGAAGGAAGGTTCCAGTCATGTCCTGGCGAAAGCTGCAGGGACTGCGATTTCAAGGACCGCTGTTCCTTCCATCTCGATTTCTCAGAGGCTGATGAGACGTCTATGTAATTCGATTGCGAGCTCTATTACCTCGTTCTCTTCCCTGATGGACTTGGTTCTTGAGTAGAACATCGCCTCATAGTTTATATATCCCCTGTAGTATTTCCTGAAGGCATCCATTGCCTTCTTCCAGTCGATGTTTCCCATCCATGGAAGCAGGTGCTGGTCTCCATTTCCATCATTGTCTGCAATATGTGTTCCGATAAGGTTGTCCCCATAGGCCTCGATCTCCTTCGGGATGTCGAGATGCGTTACATTTGCGTGTCCTATGTCGAAGCAGATTCCCATGCGGCCAGGAAAGTGCGAGATGATCTCGAGAAGCTCCGATGAGTGGTAGATCTCCTCTTTCGATTCCATGTTCTCGAGAGCGATCGTAATGTTTCCATCGTATCTATCAAGGAGTTCTTCAAAGAGCTCTACATTGCCCTCGATGCTCTTTCCTTCCGGATGGATTACTATGTGGTCGACTCCCAGCACTTCAGAGTAGTGCATGCTCTTCAGGATCATGGACTTCATCCTTTCATCCATTACCATTCCTCTTGCAGGGTATGGTGCATGGGACTGTACGAAAGTAAGGCCATATTCCTCCTTGAGGTTCATGAGCTTCCCGATGTATTCGGCACTCTTCTCTTCCTCGTTCAGAGGGGATCCTGGATTCAGCATCTCGCAGAAATTGAGGTCGAGATGTCTTATTCCCGCCTTGGCATAGAGCGGGATGAGCTCCCTCATGTCCCTCATGATTCCTTCAGTGTTGAATACCACGAGGTTTGTATTTGTCGATACCTCAGTCTGCATAGTCGGCAATCGCTCCTTCGATCATGTTCTTCATGTTCTCGACTGCCTTGTCGATGGAAAGGCCATTCTCGAGCACTTCCTTGATTGTGCTCTGGAAGGAGTGGTAGACCTGGAAGCCCGAAGGGATCCAGAGTCCTGTTACCTTCTCATCTGATTCGATTGCCTGCTCGATTGCAACTCCATACAGTGGCTCCTCTTCGACAAGCTCTTTCCATTCATCCGATTCTATCGCCTTCATGTTGATAGGCATGTAGCCTGTCTCCTTGGCCCAGTAGAGCTGCGAATCCTCGCTGATGAAGTATTCGATTACATCCTTCACCTCTTCTGTATTGCTGAATGCTGCAAGGCATCCACCACCGATGTTGGATCCACCTGTTGCGTTCTCGTCGATCATTGGAACGAATGCAACTCCCAGCTCGAACCTGTCGCCAACATTCTCCATGATTGTCGTAAGGTTTGATGAGGACTTCAGGATGCTTGCAGTCCTGCCGGATGCAAATGCCTCTGTAACTCCCGATGTCAGATTCTCAAGTGCACCTGTTGCGTAGAGCTCTGTCCACTTCTCCAGGAATGCCTTGAAGGAGCCGTTGTCGTCGAAGAGTACCTCTGTTGGAACTCCATCGTGGCCGTTCCTCCTGTCAGCCATGTAGGATCCTCCGTCGTATGCACCGAGGAATGTGCAGAGCTCGTAGGTGGTCGGTACGTTCGAGATTGCAGGAACGCCGTTGACTTCCTGGATTATCGGGGCGATCTCGATCAGCTCGTCCAGTGTCTCCGGAACATCGACTCCTGCCTTGTCGAACATTGTCCTGTTGTAGTAGTAGAGTAGGCTTGATGAGTTGAACGGAACTCCAAGGTGTCCTCTTGCCGAGTCGTATGCTGCATATGCAACCGGAAGGATGTCTTCTGTATCCACTCCGAGCTCTTCGACTGGAACGAGCTCCTCCGAGTAGAACATGTCGAGTCCTGCAGTTGCATCTAGCTGTGCGATGTCCGGAAGGCTCTGTCCTGCCATTATTGCAGCCTTTACCTTTGTAAGTACATCGTTGGCCTTGCCCTGGTAGATTGCTTCGATCTGTACCTCGTTGTTTGCATTCCAGTTTGCTACGAGATTGTCGAATGCCTCTCCCGAAACTCCTGAGTTGGAGTGCCAGATTACGATTGTGTCCCTGCTCTCTTCCCTGTTTCCTCCTGCAGATACTGCAGTGATGGCAAGTAGGGCAACCAATAGGATCGTAAGTGTCTTCTTCATTGTCATATCCCCCTTCTGTTCTTGTTGATTCTCTAGTTCGATAGTCCTTCCGAGAGTGCCTTGATCATGATCTTCCTTGCAAGCAGTACGATGAGGGCAAATGGAAGGAGAGTGAGTATCAGGGCTGCAAAGAGTCCTGCCTTGTCTCCCGATTCTGCAAAGCCGAGTAGGCTTATGCCGATCTGTATGGTTCTCATATTCGGCCTGTTGGTTATTACAAGTGGCCAGAGATATGAGTTGTAGATGCTTATGAAGGACTGGATAACTACAGTGAGGATTACGCACTTTATAAGAGGCATGACTATATGCCACATTACGGTCCTGTCGCCTGCACCATCTAGCAGCGCAGCTTCATAAGGCTCTCTTGGAATGGATTTCATTGCTGTAAGCATCATCAGCATCTGCATCGCTGAAAACAGGGATGGTGCTATGATTCCGAGATAGGTGTCCCCAAGTCCTGCCTTCATGACTGTCATGTAGTTCTCGAAGAGGAGCGCATCCCCCGGGATGAAGGCAGAGAGCGTCAGGAAGAAGAGAAGTGCATTCTTTCCCCTGAAGTTGAGATATACGAAGGCAAAGGATGCAAGGAATGCAACTAGTGCCCTGAT
>SAMEA104404106__coassemble_1658_pt1 | contig 16165 bp, 12 predicted proteins | sample SAMEA104404106__metabat2_high_PE_006 | metagenome-assembled genome bin SAMEA104404106 (sample SAMEA104404106) | Balaenoptera acutorostrata
TCATTCCTGAAAGAGTGGTCGAGGTCCTCGAGTAGATCCCTTATATCGAGGATTCCCTCAAAAGGTGAGATGGTCTCCCTGTTAGATATCTCCTTGAAGAGTCCCATGACCTGTTCGGAATCCGGGCTGTCCTGGGAACTGAATCTCTTTGCATTTGCATATAGATGCCTGATTGTATGCTGCGGTGTCTCGATGTGGAACAGGAAGGTTGCGGTGTCTACTTCACTGCTCCTGAGCTTCTCCAGTTCATGCAGTGTAGCTGTGACATCCTCCAGGGAGACTCTACTGATATGACCCTTAAGGTCGGTTCTCCTATCCAGAGCGAAGTCGATGACTGCGTTTTCGGAGAGGACGACGGTGGATTCAGTGAAATCGGCAATGAAGTAGTAGTCCCCTGTGCTTCTTGCAAGGAGGTCCAGCATCGCTTCTGTATCTGATGTCGAGTTGCCACTATGTTCCATACCTAGGATTCTAATCCAAAGATTGGGTGCTATCCACGATAGCGGTCCAATTGTGCGGTTTTACGTATGATAGCCGTTTTTGTAGTTCACTTACTCACATACTTCTGCATATGGATTGCCATCTTGCGACATCAGTTCCATCTGAGGAAAGTGTTGATGAAAAGGAAATCCACTCCCCTAAGAGAGTGGATTCCACGGAGATGTATGAAAAAGAACTTATCCTATATGTCAGTTTTCCTCCTTGCTGTGGTCTACTTCATCGTAGAGCCAGCAGGCGCACTCATGCTTCTCATCTATCTTGAACATAGGTGGAATGTGACACTTGCAGTAGCCCATCTTGTGAGGACATCTGTCGTAGAAGTAGCAGCCCTTCCTTTCCTTGTCAGGGGAAGGTACATCACCTTCGAGGACGATTCTCTTCCTGTTGCGCTCTACCTTCGGATCTGGGATTGGAGCTGCAGAGAGGAGTGCCTGTGTATATGGATGCCTAGGATTTGCATAGAGCTCCTCAGCTTCGGAGATCTCCATGATCTTTCCAAGGTACATTACGATTACACGGCTTGAGATGTGCTGGATTACTCCAAGGTCATGTGCAATGAAGATGAATGTGATTCCTAGTTCCTTCTGGAGGTCTGAGATCAGGTTGAGGATCTGTGCCTGGATGGAAACGTCCAGTGCTGAAACCGGCTCATCTGCGAGGATGATCTCCGGATTCAGTGCAAGAGCCCTGGCAATTCCGATCCTCTGGCGCTGTCCACCTGAGAACTCGTGGGGATATCTGTTCTTGAAGAGGCGGTTGAGTCCTACCTTCTCCATGAGTTCCTCGACGCGTGTCTCGATCTCGTCATCTGTCCACTTGTGGTCGAGAAGTCCTCTCTTGTTGTAGATGTTCAGTGGCTCTGCGATGATAGTCCTTACTGTCATCCTCGGGTCGAGGGATGCATATGGATCCTGGAAGATCATCTGGATGTTGCGTCTTTCCTTCAGGAGGGTTGCCTTGTCTGCCTTGCAGAGGTCGACACCATTGAAGATCACCTCTCCGCCGGTTGGCTTATGGAGCTGCGCAATGGACCTGACTGTTGTGGACTTACCGCAACCTGATTCACCTACGATACCGAGTGTCTCTCCCTTGTAGACCTTGAAGGAGATTCCATCAACAGCTCGGATCGCTCCGATCTGCTTCTTGAAAAGTCCTCCATTGTCTATCGGAAAGTGCTGATAGAGATCCTTGACTTCAAGGATGACTTCCTTCTTATCTTCCATTTGCTGCCTCCTTGAGTGTCTCTGCAATCTCTTCCTCGCCTGCGTACAGCCAGCAGGAAACATGGTGCTTCTCATCCGCTGCATAATCCGGTGGATAGCAGCACCTGCATACATCCATGGCCTTATGACATCTAGGATGGAAAGGACAGCATGGAGGAAGGTCGATGACGTTTGGTGGCTGGCCCTCGATTGAGAAGAGCCTCTCGGACTTGTCTCCGTCGATCTTAGGAACCGATGCGATGAGGCCCTCTGTATATGGATGGAGCGGCTTCTCGAAGAGATCGTCAGTCGGAGCATATTCCACGATACGGCCAGCATACATTACGCATACCTTGTCGCACATTCCTGCAACTACGCCCAAATCATGTGTGATCATGATGACTGCAGTCTTGAATTTCTCTGATAGCTTCTTGATGAGCTCGAGGATCTGGGCCTGGATCGTCACGTCGAGTGCTGTTGTAGGCTCGTCTGCAATGAGGAGCTCTGCATTGCAGGAAAGAGCCATTGCAATCATGACCCTCTGTCTCATGCCACCTGAGAACTGGTGAGGATAGCAGTCGATTCGCTTCTCAGGTGAAGGGATTCCTACCTCTCCAAGCATCTTGATGGCCTTTGCCCTCGCTTCCTCCTTTGTCTTGTTCTGATGGAGGCGGATGGTCTCGATCATCTGGGTGGAGATCTTCAGGAATGGATTGAGGGATGTCATAGGATCCTGGAAGATCATGGAGATCTTGTTTCCCCTGATGTTTCGCAGTTCCTTCTCGCTCATCTTCATGATGTCCTCACCGTCGTAGAGGACTGAGCCTCCTACGATCTTTCCAGGAGGGGAAGGGACGAGGCGCATGATGGAGAGGTTTGTAACCGACTTTCCGCATCCGGATTCACCTACAAGTCCGACTGTCTCTCCCTGATGTACGACAAACGATACTCCGTCTACGGCCTTTACGATGCCTGCATCGGTCTTGAAATGTGTCTGGAGGTCCTTTACCTCCAGGACTATCTTTTCACTGTCAAAATCTTTCATAACTCGTACTCCATATTAAAGCTGGTTCTTGCTCTGAGGGTCGAAGGCGTCTCTGAGACCGTCTCCGAGAAAGTTCATTGCAAAGAGGAAGAGGATCATCGCAATCGAAGGGAAGAGGAGTTTCCATGGATAGAGTGTCATGGAACCGACGCCATCTCCGATTAACGATCCAAGCGAAGCATATGGTGCCTGTACACCAAGACCGAGGAACGAAAGGAAGCTTTCCTGCATGATGAAGTTAGGGATGCGGATTGTAGAGTAGACGATGATTACCGAGAGGGAATTCGGAATCATGTGCTTGAAGATGATGTGCATAGTGCTTGCACCCATGCTTCTTGCTGCCTCTACGTATTCCTGGTTCTTCAGGCTCATGATCTGGCCACGTACCATTCTTGCGATCGTAAGCCAGGAGACCATGGCAAGTGCAAGGAATAGGTTCATGATGTTCCTTCCGAAGATTGCCATGCAGATGATTACCAGCAGCATGTATGGAAGTCCGTACATGATGTCTACGAAACGCATCAGGTAGTAGTCGACCTTTCCTCCGAGATATCCTGCGATGGCTCCTACGAAGATACCGAGGAATACCGATGTGATGGTACCTACAAGTCCGATTGCGATGGAGACCTGACAGCCGTAGATGATCCTCGAGAGGAGGTCTCTTCCAAGGTAGTCGGTTCCGAAGTAGTACTGTCTCTCATGCATCTTGGAAGCCTTCAGCTTCAATGTGATGCCGTTCTCCAGCTCCAGCTCTCCCTTATATGGGAATTCCATCGATCCGTCTGCATTCATTGCAGCTATCTTCTTCTCAGCTTCACGCTTTACGAGCTGTTCGATGTAGCCATATGTGTTTGCAGCAACCTTCTCCCTGATCCCGTGCTCGCCGAGTGCCTTGATCTCTGTGTCGATAGCGCTTTCCAGTGCTTCGCCTTCGAGAGTTGAATCCTGGCTCTTCAGCTGGTTCGAGTAGATCATGCGGATCTCGTTGAAGAGGGATTCCCTTACGAACTCCGGATCTCCGCCGATCATGGTTGCATACAGTGTGATGAGCTCGTCGACATCAAGCTTCTTGACGTCCTTGAGCTTTCCATCGATTGGATAGAGGAGCTTGTCCACCGAGATCTGGATGTCTGTTGCAATCTTCTCGATTGTCTTGTCCAGCTGTCTCTGCTCAGGCTTCCTGAACTCGAACTCTCCAGCGTTCCTCTGTCTCTCGCCCTCTTCGTAGAGGTACTTCCATACATCATTGGACTTGCCGTCAGCAATCCAGGCGTGGATCTGCTGATCCATTTCTGCAGGAACTGTGAGGGCCTTCATCTTCCATGCCTTGAAATAGAGGTCCTGAAGCTTTCTCTCGAGCATCAGTTCACCGGAATTCCTGGTAAGTGATGGAGGAAGGTTCTTGTGGTCCGGAATCGCCTCATCATATGGGTAGATAGGAAGGATGTCTGCTGTGAGTGCAAGCAGTGAGTAGATGATTACGACGATCATTCCAAATACTGCAAACTTATTCTTCTTGAGTCTCTTCCATGCTTCCTTCGAGAGGCTTGTTCCCTCGATGGTCTGGTTGAACTCGTTTGTTACTGTTTCCTTTTTCTTCTTGAACAATGCCATCTTGCCACCCCTTCCTATTTGTATGTGATCCTAGGATCAAGCTGTGCATATACGATATCTACGATGAAGTTCATGACTACGAGGATTACCGAGTAGACGATTACTACACCGACGATGAGTGTATAGTCACGGTTGAAGGATGACTGGACGAAGAACTTGCCCAGTCCTGGTACGATGAATACCTGCTCGACTACGATCGAGCCTGTGAGGATACCTGCAAAGGCAGGGCCAAGGTAGCTTACGATAGGAAGCATGGCTCCCTTCATTGCATGCTTGAAGATGATGGTGGAGTTCTTCATTCCCTTTGCCTTTGCTGTCCTGATGTAGTCGGAGCGGAGGGTCTCGAGCATTGAGGATCTTGTAAGTCTTGCAATGTCTGCATAGTAGGCAAACGAGAGTGCAACTACAGGAAGCACGAGTGTCTTCAGTGGGGCAACCCCGTCCATGAACCATCCTGTTGTCGGGAAGAGCTTCCAGTGCATTGTGAATATGTTCTGCAGAAGCGGGGCGACTACGAACAGGGGAACAGATAAGCCAAGTGCCGCAAGGGACATAGGTATGTAGTCGAGCAGCGTATTCTGCTTTACCGCCGCTATGATTCCCAGCGCTATTCCGAAGAAGAGCGCTACAACCATTGCAACGGAACCAAGTACGAGGGAGTTTGGAAGTGAATTGCCTATCAGGTAGTTTACGTCATGGTCCTTGTACTTGTAGGAAGGTCCCAGGTCTCCCCTCAGGACATCCAGCATGTATCTTCCATACTGCTTCAGCAGAGGCTCGTTGAAATGATATTTAGCCTCGATGTTCTTCTTTACAACTTCCGGCAGCGCCCTCTCGCCATCGAATGGTCCACCTGGAGCAACCCTTACGATGAAAAAGCTCAAGGTGATTATGATTAGAACGGTCGGTATCATGCCGAGAAGTCGTTTGATTACGTATTTTGTCATCGGCGGTCTCCTTTTATAACGACTATTTTTAAATAAAATCGAATAAATATGCAAGCTATATGCATAATTATGTATAAACTTTGTGGTAAAACTACTGCTTTTAGCTGCTTTTTCACTGTCATGTAAGAAACTTCACATGGATAAGCATATCTAGGAGGAAAATTCAAATTAAATTTTCATAAAGATTGTTCTTCATTTCCCCTGTCTGCATACCATGTTCTTCTTTGGTGGATCTGTATTGGAAATGGTGGAAGTGGTATCTACTTATTATATATATAGGGTGTACGGTGCTATTGCACACGTTAGATATAAAATCTAGAATTGTAGGAATGAAGAGAATATACATAGAAAGCCTTGGATGTGCAAAGAATCAGGTAGACTCCGAGATCCTCTACACATATGCCATGGAAAACGGTTATATAAAGACAGATGATCCAATGAAGGCATCTGTCATCGTAGTCAACTCTTGCGGCTTCATCGAAGACGCAAAGACCGAGTCGATCGAGACTACATTCGGTTTCAGACAGAGATATCCACACTCCAAGATCATCCTTGCCGGCTGCATGGCCCAGCGCTATGCAGAGGATATGGATCTTCCCGAGGTCGATGCAATCTTCGGAAACCACGACCTATCGAAGTTCCCAGAGATCCTCAAGAAGGTTGAAGCTGGAATGAGACCGGTTGAGACTCCGGAGTCTCCTTGCAACCCTTACGATGAAAGGGATGACAGGGCAGTATCCCTTTCGCTCCCAGGATCCTCATTCCTGAAGATATCCGAAGGCTGCGACCATAGATGCGCATACTGCGCAATTCCACTTATCCGCGGACCACTGAGGTCCCGCCCAATGGATAGGATCGTCGAGGAAGCTGAGAGGTTGATTGCAGGTGGTACATACGAGATCAATATCATCGCACAGGACCTTGGAAACTACGGAACAGACTTCCCTGACCATAAGAGCCACTTCGTAGAGCTCATGGATAGGCTATCATCTCTAGAAGGCAACTTCGTCCTGAGAATGCTCTACATCCATCCAGATACTTTCCCTAAGGGACTACTTGAACTCTGCCAGCAGAGACCTAAGATCCTTCCATACTTCGACATTCCTTTCCAGCATGCAAACGAGAAGGTACTTCGCGGCATGGGAAGAACCGGAAATGTCAGAAAGTATGTCGACATGGTGAAGCATATCCGTGAGATGCTTCCTGGCGCTGTTGTAAGAAGTACTCTCATGCTTGGATTCCCAGGAGAGGATGACGAGGCATTTGAGGACCTCAAGACATTTGTCAGGGAAGCAGAGCTTGACTGGATGGGATCCTTCCTCTATTCGAGAGAGGAGGACACTCCTGCATACGACATGCGTGGAGAGGAAGAGCACAACGAAGCTCACGAGAGGGCAAGAAAGTACCAGGATGAGCTTGTTCCAATCCAGGATGAGATCTCCGAGCGAAGGGCTCATTCCTTTGTCGGAGGCGAGTATACAGCACTCATCGAGGAGAGGATCGAGGGCGAGTCCCTTGCTTTCGGAAGAATCTACTCCCAGGCACCGGAGGTTGATGGAATCACAGTCGTACAGGGTGAGAACCTCAAGCCAGGCGATATCGTAAGAGTGAAGATCCGCAAGAACATGTGCTTCGACCTCGAAGGTGAAGTGGTCAGATGATAGATCTCGATAGCCTCAATGCAGAGCAGAGGGAGGCGGTACTCGACACTGAGCACAACCTCCTTCTTCTTGCCTGTGCAGGATCCGGAAAGACAAGGACGATCACTACAAAGATTGCATACTACCTGGAGAATGGAATTCTCCAGCCATGGGAGATCCTTGCTGTAACATTTACCAACAAGGCAGCTTTCGAGATGAGGGAGAGAATCAACCAGATGCTTCCCGATATGGACCTGAGGAGCCTCGAGGTAAGGACCTTCCACTCCTTCGGAGCATGGATGCTTAGGCGCCACAGTCAGGAAGCGATGCTTGCCGACAACTTCGGCATCTACGATGACTCCGATTCCCTTTCCCTTCTTGGAACACTCTTTCCTACAACGGATAAGAAGCTCCTCAGGGAATTCTCCAAGTCCATCTCGAAGGCAAAGGATTTCGGAGTTCTTCCGGATGACAATAAGCTCTACGAGATAAACGGGGACGAGATGTTCCGCATGGCCTATAAGCGCTACGAGGGAGCACTCAGGGCAAATGGAAACTGTGACTTTGCAGACCTGATCCTGAGGCCAGTAGAGCTTCTTCAGGAGCATCCTGAGATCCGCGAGCGCTATCAGAGAAGATTCAAGCTTGTACTTGTCGATGAGTACCAGGACTCCAACAGGATGCAGTTTGAGCTACTGAAGCAGATTACAGGGGAACATACCCAGATCTGTGTAGTTGGAGACGATGACCAGTCCATCTATGCATTCCGTGGAGCAGTGCTGGATAACATCCTTACATTCTCGAAGTCCTTCCAGAACGTAAGGGAGATAAAGATCGAGAAGAACTACAGGTCAACCGAGGAGATCCTGAAGCTTGCGGGCGGTCTGATCAGACAGAACAGGAAGAGGCACGACAAGGAGATCGTATCTGCAGTGGATGCGCACGGACCGAAGCCAAAGCTGATCGAGTGCCAGGATGGAGACTACGAGGCCTTCAATATCGCATCGATCATCAAGCGTGACAGGCTCTACAAGTCTACAGCCATAATATATAGGACCAACGCGCAGTCGCTTCCATTCGAGATGGAGTTCCGAAAGCAGAACATCCCATTCAAGCTTGTAGGAGCTCTAAGGTTCTACGATAGAGAGGAAGTCAAGGACGCTCTCTCGCTCCTGTTCCTCATCATCAACAGAAGGGATACCGTAAACTTCAAGAGGATCATAAACAAGCCTGCCCGTGGAATCGGTCCAAAGGCCCAGGAGACCATCTATTCCTATGGACCGGACCTCATCACAGGACTTGAGATCTATGCTGAGGGAAAGAGTAAGTCCGCAGAGAGCGCAAGGGGATTCCTTTCTGTCTACAATGATATGGTTACCCAGATCAATGCAGGAAATCCACTTGGGGAGGTGCTTCTCTATGGAATCGTGCATACTGGCCTCATGGCCCTCTATGAAAAGGATCCCGACAGGAATGTCGTCAAGGCAAGGAAGGAGAACATAGAGGCACTGGTCTCATCCTTCAAGGACTACGGTCCTGGAATGGTGAACCTCATCAGCTACCTTGAGAACATAACACTCGACACATCCACAATCGGCGGAAGCGGCAAGGAGGAAGTGGAGGATGAGGTGATCCTCATCACGATGCACAACACGAAGGGACTTGAGTTCGACAATGTATTCGTCACTGGACTCGAGGATGAGATAATCCCGGGTGGCACGTCTATGCGACCGACGGATATCGAGGAGGAGAGACGAATCCTATATGTAGCTCTTACCCGTGCAAGGAAGAGACTTACCATCTCGAATGCAAGGAAGAGACTCAGGTGGGGACGCTTCGAGTACATGCATCCTTCGAGGTTCATAGATAACTTCCCGAAGGATACATATGAAAGCAATGTCTCGAATCCTGCAAGGACTACCGGAAACTACTCAGCCATGGTCGGTCAGAAGATGAACTACGGAAAGAGGATCTCCTCATGGAACGGTCCGACACTCAATGAGCTTGAAGGGAAGAAGGATAGGAGGATCGAGAAGACCTCGCTCAAGGTCGGAGATGTAGTCATGACAGACATGTACGGCAAGGGAACCGTGAAGTACGTGGATGATGACATGGTCAACATCGAATTCCTCTGCGGCCACAAGAGACTGAACCGCAACATCAACGAGTTCAAGGTCATCCAGACAGCATCCGAGAAGAAGAGTGCATCGACATTCGAGGTAGGGGACAAGGTGACAAGTCCTACCTATGGACTAGGGGAGATCATCGGACGTGAAGTGAAGAATCCGGCTGCGAACATCGTACTGCTGACCATCAAGTTCCCGAACAGCACAGTGCAGTTCGTCGAGAAGTTTGCCAAGATAGAGAAGGTCAAATAGGGCAAAAGTCGCCTTATTCACAGCATTCTCGGATTTTCACGAGATAAATTACTATAATAAAGATATTTAAGAGCTCTCCACCTCTTTACATAGGGGTGGAGAATTCTATATAATTCTGACTTGGCCGACTTTATGCGGTCATGCACAGAAGAGAAGTCCCATTAACCGGACGCAATGGAACCCACACCCGGAGCCCTGGCGAAAAGATACTTCTTTCCGAGTAGGATGTCTTATCCATGGACGGATGGGAATTAAATCCGAATGGGTCCCCCTTTCCCCGGGTCCTGCGGATCCCTGATGATGTGGCTAAGCCGGTGAACCCTCTTGGAGTGCGAAGAAAATACTACATTTAACAAGGGTTTTGAAATGAAGACTATTTTTGTTAAGCCTGCAACAATGGAGAAGAAATGGTATCTCATTGATGCAGAAGGTAAGAATCTTGGTAGAGTAGCAGTTGCTGCTGCAAGGATTCTCAGAGGAAAGAACAAGGCAGAGTACGTACCTCACCAGGATATGGGTGATTACGTCATCATTATCAATGCTTCCAAGGCATCAGTCACCGGCAACAAGATGGAAGACAAGAAGTACTACCGCCATTCCATGTTCCCAGGTGGACTCAAGTGTGACACATATGGTCAGCTTCTCGACAGAAAGCCAACATATGCAATGGAGCACGCTATCAAGGGTATGCTTCCTCACGGAAAGCTTGGTAGAAAGCTCTTTACTAACGTAAGAGTATATGCTGGTAACGAGCACCCACACTGCGCACAGCAGCCAATCGTCGTCGAGCTTTAATAGGAGGAAGGTAAAATGGCAAAGAAAGAAACAGCAAAGGTTACCAACCTCGGACAGGGTGTTGGACGCCGTAAGACAGCAGTCGCAAGAGTTTACCTCAGAGAGGGTAATGGAAAGATCACAATCAATGGTAAGGATGTCAACGAGTATTTCGTAGACGTTCTCAACGCTTCCCAGGTCAGCGAGCCATTCACAGTAACTGAGACAGAGGGCAAGTATGATGTCGTCATCACAGTTAGAGGTGGTGGTATCTGCGGTCAGGCAGAGGCATGCAGACACGGTGTTGCTAGAGCACTTGTCGCTGAGAACCACGACTACAAGGATGCTCTCCACAAGGCTGGACTTATGACTAGAGACCCAAGAATGGTCGAAAGAAAGAAGTATGGTCAGAGAGGAGCAAGAAGACACTTCCAGTTCTCAAAGAGATAATTTCTTTTCTCTATTTTCAGAAAAACCGGCAACTCGTTTGCCGGTTTTCTCTTTATTGGCTATCATGTTCTCCATGGAATGCTACGATAAGGCCGTATACCTCCTTTCGATGAGGGAACATACGGAGAAGGAACTCAGGAACAAGCTCAATCAGAAGGGATTCAGCGGAAATGATATAGATGAGACTGTCGAACGCCTCAGAAAGGAGAACTACCTTTCCGAGGAACGCTTTGTGGAATGCTTCGTCCGCTCCCGCATGAGAAAGTCCCCAGAGGGAAAGTACATCCTCGGAATGCGCCTCAACGAGAAGGGCTCTCCAAGGGAGGTCTACTCACCATATCTCGATATGTTCTTCGAGAACGAGGAGCATGTACCATTTGTAAGGGACAGTCTCGAGAAGCTGATGAGGATGAAGGGGCGTGAGAAGGCGAAGCTCACATTGATGAAGAAGGGCTTCAGAGAATCCCTTCTCGAAGCCCTCATACGTGAAATCGAGTCCGAAGACGAGGAATATTAATCGATTTCCAGTGGAACGAAGTCGAAGATCCTTACGTCAAACAGTCCCATGTCTGTAAGCTTGTACTCAGGTATTACAGGAAGTGCCATGAAGCAGAGTGTCATGAAAGGGTCGATCTCCGGATTTACATGGAGATACTCCTCAGCTTCCTTGTGCATCTCCTCGAGCTTCTGACATACATCATCGACATTCTCATCTGTCATGAGACCGGCAATCTCAAGCCTATGGCTGTCGATTACCTTTCCGTCCTGTACCATCGTTATTCCGCCGCCGAGCCTTATCAGCTCCTCGACAGCAACTGCCATATCGTGGTCATTCGATCCGATTACGATGATGTTGTGTGAATCATGTGCAATCGAGGTTGCTACCGCTCCGTTCTTCATTCCGTATCCGCGGATCGGTGCAAGTGCGATGTTTCCAAGTCCATTATGTCTCTCGACAACTGCAAGCTTCAGTACATCCTCTTCTGGATTGTGTACCCAGTTGCCGTTCCCATCTCTCTTTACGATTGCCTCTCCTGCTCCTGTTACAACACCTCCAGGGATTATATTGATGCATCTTACATGGTCGCTCTCGAGATGCATTGCAAGGCGCTCCTCCGAGAAATTCGCTACATGCATCCTTCCCGATACTCCCTCAGGCTTCACTGCCTTGGCATTCTCGAGGATCCTTCCATTCTCTGCAACCTTCTTTCCTAGGATGAATACCTCGTTTGGCTTGATTTCCTTGAGGTCGTCGCAGAGGAAGAAGTCAGCTCTCTTTCCAGGTGCGATTGCACCTCTATCATCAAGCCTGAAGCATTCAGCTGCGTTGAGGGTAGCCATTGTGATTGCTCTCACTGGATCGAGCCCAGCTCCGATTGCAAGGTTTATTCCATGGGAGACATGTCCAAACTGCTTAATCGTCTGGGGCTGTCTGTCATCTGTGCAGAAGAGGCACCTCCTGTAGTTTCCGTCGTTGACGCCTGGTAGGAGTCCAAGTACGTTCTTGCAGGCTGTTCCCTGCCTGAGAAGTACATACATTCCAAGCCTTGTCCTCTCCTGGAGCTCCTCCGGGGTAAAGCATTCGTGGTCTGTCGAGATACCGGATGCAACGTACGCCTCGAGTCCATCTCCATGCACATCCGGTGCATGTCCATCGATGTTCTTGCCAAGCTTCCAGGCTTCCTCCAGCTTGTCCATCACGAATCCATCATGGTTTGCAATCCCAGGATAGTTCATCATCTCGCCAAGTCCCTTTACCTGGTCCATTGCAAGATGCTCCTTCATGTCCTTGGCAAGAAGTGTGCAGCCAGCATGCTCGAATGGAGTTGCCGGTACGCAGGATGGATACATATAATATATGGATAGAGGCGCATTTGCTGCGCTCTTTATCATATAGTCCATTGCTGCGTTTCCGCAGACATTGCAGATCTCATGGGGATCGGCGATCACTGTTGTCGTTCCGAAAGGAACCACCGAGTCTGAGAATGCGGTTGGGGAGAGGTGGGAGGATTCGATATGGCAATGTCCATCGATGAAGCCTGGAACAAGGTATCTTCCCTTGGCATCGATCTCCTTTCTTGCCTTCTTGCTGCCTCTGAATCCGGCGACGAATCCATCCACTACATATACATCCGTCTCCTCGATCTCTGAGGAGAATACATTCACAAGTCTTACGTTCCTGATGACATAGTCAGCCTCCAGTCTTCCCATGTCTACATCTATAAGCTTTTCTGCAAGTTTCCTGTTCATATTCAGTGAACCTCCAATAATATGGTAAGTCTGATTTTTCCATAGTGCAATATTGGATTTTATGCAACAAATATTATTATAATGTATATATTTATGTTGAAAGGCTCACGGAAAAGCGACATTTTTGCAACAAAAAATTTGACCGCTATGATAATATCCGAGTTAGAATAGATTTTGTAGATAAAATAAAAGGAGACGTCTATGGAAAAGTTATTCAAGCTTAGGGAACGTGGTACAAACGTTCGCACCGAAATCACTGCTGGAATCACAACATTCCTCGCAATGGCTTACATTCTCGCTGTAAACCCAGGTATCCTCAGTGCAGCAGGAATGGATGCAGGGGCCGTATTCACAGCAACTGCACTCTCGGCAGCTATCGCAACTCTCGTAATGGCATTTGTCGCAAATCTACCATTTGCACTTGCCCCAGGTATGGGACTCAATGCATTCCTGGCATTCACAGTATGTCTTGGAATGGGAAAGAGCTGGCAGTTCGCCCTTACAGCTGTATTCCTGGAAGGTATCATCTTCCTGATCCTTACAGCATTCAATGTAAGAGAGGCTATCGTAAACAGCATTCCTAGGACACTGAAGAACGCAATCTCAGTCGGTATCGGACTCTTCATTGCCTTCATCGGTCTTCAGAATGCAAAGATCATCGTCGACAATGGTGCAACACTTGTTGGAATCCAGATCTTCAAGGCCGGCACACCTGAAGCACTTTCCGCAATCGTTGCAGTTATCGGACTGGTTATCACATCCATCCTCCTCGTATTCAAGGTAAAGGGTGCTCTCCTCATCGGTATCGCAGCTTCTACACTCATCGGCATCCCATTTGGAGTTACACAGTACTTCGGCGGAAACTTCCTTCCACCATCACTTGCTCCAACATTCTGGCAGTTCGATTTCAGTAGCGTATTCTCCCTCGACTTCCTTGTCGTAATGTTCACATTCCTCTTCGTCGACATGTTCGACACAGTTGGAACACTTGTTGGATGTGCAACAAAGGCCGGCATGATCCAGGAAGATGGATCTGTTCCTAACTGTAAGGAAGCACTCTTTGCCGACGCAGTCGGTACAACAGTAGGTGCCATCCTCGGAACATCCACAGTAACAACATTCGTAGAGTCTTCCGCAGGCGTAATGGAAGGTGGTAGGACAGGTCTTTCTGCTCTCACAACAGCAGTCCTCTTCCTCATTTCCCTCTTCCTTTCCCCTCTCTTCCTCGCAATCCCAGCTGCAGCTACAGCTCCAGCCCTGATTCTCGTAGGATTCTTCATGATGAGCCCTGTTGTAGACATCGACTTCAACGAGCCGAGTGAGGGAATCCCTGCATTCCTTACAGTTCTCATGATGATGACTGCATATTCAATCAGTGAAGGTATCATGTGGGGTATGCTTTCCTTCGTACTTCTCAAGCTCGTCAAGAGAGATTTCAAGGAACTCACAATCCCAACATACATCGTTGCAGCAATCTTCCTCCTCAAGATCATCATCGGCTGATGAGAGAGGCATCTGAATCTACAAGGCTCGGCTCGTCCGAGCCTTATTTCTTGTCTGGGCAGAGGTATTCTGGAAGACGAAACACAGATTATCTCTTAAGTTTGCTTTGACTAACTTTTCCAGATAGGTTATATTGTGCCATGAGAGGAGATTAAGCTTATGAGCACAATTGAATTCATCGAGGCACGAGAGATTCTCGATAGCCGTGGTAACCCTACAGTAGAAGTTGACGTAATCCTTGAAGACGGATCCATGGGAAGGGCAGCTGTTCCATCAGGTGCATCCACTGGAGTACATGAAGCTGTTGAGCTTCGTGACGGAGACAAGAAGAGATTCGGCGGAAAGGGCGTCCTCAAGGCTGTAGACAACGTAAACAACATCATCGCACCTGCACTTGAGGGCTTGGATGCACTCGACCAGGTAGCTATCGACCAGGCTATGATCAACCTGGACAATACACCTAACAAGTCCTATCTTGGCGCAAACGCAATCCTTGGAGTATCCATGGCAACAGCAAGAGCTGCTGCAGACTTCCTCGGTCTTCCGCTATATAAGTATCTCGGAGCCTATCACTCCTGCGTACTTCCTGTCCCAATGGCAAACATCCTGAACGGTGGAGCACACTCAGACAACAAGGTAGACTTCCAGGAGTTCATGGTAATGCCGATCGGTGCAACATCGATCCGTGAAGCTGTCCGCATGATCGCTGAGGTATTCCATACACTCAAGACTGTATTGAAGGGCAGGGGCTACAACACATCCGTTGGTGATGAGGGAGGATTCGCTCCAGACCTGCAGTCCAACGAGGAAGCACTCGAGGTCATCTGCGAGGCAATTGCAGGAGCTGGCTACACAACAGGAAGGGATGGCGACTTCATGATCGCACTCGACCCAGCTTCTTCCGAGCTCTATGACGAGAAGACAGGTCTCTATACACTCAGATGGTCAACAGGTGAGTCCCTTACATCCGAGCAGATGGTAGACCTCTGGGCTGGATGGGTTGAGAAGTATCCTATCATCTCCATCGAGGATGGAATGGCTGAGGATGACTGGGAAGGCTGGAAGATGCTTACAGACAGGATCGGTGACAAGGTTCAGCTTGTAGGAGATGACCTCTTTGTAACAAATACAGAGAGACTCAGGATGGGAATCGATAGGAAGGTCGCAAACTCAATCCTCATCAAGGTAAACCAGATCGGAACCCTTACAGAGACATTCGAAGCTATCGACATGGCACGCCGTGCAGGCTATACAGCAGTGGTTTCCCACCGCTCCGGCGAGACTGAGGACTCCTTCATTGCAGACCTCGTAGTAGCTCTCGAGACTGGACAGATCAAGACAGGATCAATGAGCCGTTCCGATAGGCTTGCAAAGTACAACCAGCTCATGAGAATCGAGGATTATCTCGGTGATACAGCTAGGTACGCAGGTCGCGACGCATTCAAGGTTCTCTGACAAAAAACGTGATTTTTCATACAGACAGCCGTTGTTCTGTTCGGAAAAGCGGCTGTTTTGCTTGAAAATCAAAAATAATTACAAAATTTATTTTTGTGTAAAAAACAGCTAAAATCATCTGAAAATAGAGTGTAACCTTTTAGTAAATAGCACGTAGGTAAGGAAATACAGCAATACTGAAAATCAAGGTAAATCTATATAATTTCAAATAAATTCCATATAACAGGATCTGTATGGTTTTTCTGGGGTTTATTTAGCTTGACAGCTTTTGAGTAGGGTGATTAAAATATCAGATGTATAACGGAAATATAAGGGGAACTCACGTACCTTGTGGCACGGCCCCGAAACATTTGGAGGAAGTATGAAAAAAGTATTCACTACAGCACTTGTAGTACTTATGGTAACT
>SAMEA104404106__coassemble_1711_pt1 | contig 15845 bp, 11 predicted proteins | sample SAMEA104404106__metabat2_high_PE_006 | metagenome-assembled genome bin SAMEA104404106 (sample SAMEA104404106) | Balaenoptera acutorostrata
CATGAATACCTTGTCCTTACTTGTTGGGTCATGGTTACCTGTTACGAAATAGACTCCACGTCTGCTTCTTATGGTAGAGAGGATCTCGGCAACCTTTCCAAGGTTCCTGCATTCCTCAGTATGCTGTGCGTTTATGATGTCCCCTGCTATCAGGACAAGGTCGGCATCAACAGAGTTGATTTTCTTCACCATCTTCCTCATATGCTGAGGTCCGACGAAGTAACCTATATGGAGGTCGGAAACCAGGACAACCTTCTGCTCGCTCTCCAGGTTCTCGACAGGTATTGCATACTTCCTGAGCTTCACATACCTTGTCTTCAGGAAACCATAGACTGTACTGAAGGCAACCAGGTTGAAGCATACGAAACCCAACCATATGAAGATGTAGCTCATCACGTTGGATGACTTGATGAAGAGATGGAGTATCCTCTGTATTGTATCGACGATGAGGAATGACATCGTCAGATACATCACTATGAAGGTTCCTATCGATGCAAGGTACTCACCTATGATGTTGTGTCTGGTCCATATGTCCTTGACGATGAGGAGGTCTACTATATAGTAGAGTGTAAATACAGACCCCATCAGTATTGCAGTCTCCCATGAGAAAGCAAGATTCATCCAGAGGCGGGCCCTCATGATTACGAATATGCAGGCAAAAGCCAGGGCAATGTCATAGAGAAGCGGTGTAATCTTCTTTATGAATATCAGTTTCTTGTCTTCGTCCAACTCAAATATCTCTCTTATCCATATTCCTGTAGAAGATGATGTATCGGATAAAAGTATATTCCATGACCACCATCATTACAATGATCATCGTATTCACGAGCCAAAGTGGCATATTGTAGAAGCAGAATAGAAGGAAGAGTCCTGCAAAGAGAGTTGCAGTGCAGACCTTTCCATACCACATAGCACCGTCGAGCCTGTTCTTTCCAAGGTGCTTCAGGCCTGCAATTGCCATGTAGCCTTCCTTGATCACCATCAAAAAGAGAAGTGCCCACATCAATGGATAGCGGATTGCCAACACAACAGCAAGGGCGAAATGGGTCATCTTGTCGGCAACAGGATCGAGTACCTTTCCTAGCTCAGTCACCTGGTTGAACCTCCTAGCGATCATGCCATCGAACAGGTCCGTAAATGATGAGAAGAGCACAGTGAACACAGCCCAGCCATAATATCCCTTGATATACAGACAGCAGAATACCGGGATGAGCAGTATCCTCACATATCCTATGATATTAGGTATTGTAAACAAATCCTTCCTGTTGAAGATCTTCCTATCCATTCATTCCTCCAGATTGATATTCTTAAACCAAATATATGAAGAGTCCTACCTCCAGGGCATATCTATGTACGGAAACTCACATAATCATTATCTTTCTTCACCGAAAGGAGCATCCCAGGCCAAGATTCAGCCAATCCGGCAATTGGAGATACCCAGCTCTTCAGTCATATCAGGATTGATACCTGTCTTTTTCCTTTCTTCTTATGTATATGTAGCAGCCAAGGCATATGAAGCATGAGATGATGGAACCGATTACGGTAGCTAGTCCCATCGGCAGAAGGTTCGATGGGAATGCAGCAGATGCAACATATGCAATCGGAGCTCTTGCAAGGAGGATGCCTACCATATTGTGGTAGAAGGCTATCTTCGACTTACCGAGAGCGGAGAAATACCCCGAGAAGCAGAAATGGATTCCGGCAAAGAGGGAATCCCAGACATAGCCACGAAGGTACTGTCCTCCACCTACTATGACCTTGATGTCCGTTGCAAAGAGGGAAACCAGATCTTCCGAGATGAACTGTATCACGACTCCAGAAAGCATACCGAAGAAGATTGCGATTCCAATGGAAGTCCAGAGCGTAGACCTTGCCCTGCCATCATAGCCAGCTCCAAGGTTTATCGAGGAGATTGCAGAGACGGAAGAGAGCAATGCCGATGGGACTAGGAAGAGCATCCCCATTATCTTCTCGACGATTCCTACAGCTGCAGCATCCTCGAGTCCTCTCATGTTGGCTATTGCAGTGATGAAGAGGAAGGACACCTGGATGAATCCATTCTGCAATGCAATCGGAAGTCCTACATGCATGATGGAATGTACAGTCTCCTCGTCCTTCCTCAAGTCGGACCTGGAGATGGTGAACATCTTCCTATGCCTTATTGCAATGAAGGCGATGACAACCGAGAAGGCCTGGGAAAGAGTCGTACCCAGTGCAGCGCCGACAGCTCCAAGACCAAATCCTCCGATGAAGAGGTAATCGAGAGCTATGTTCAGTACACATGCAACGAAGATGAAGTACATCGGACTCTTCGTGTCCCCCATTCCCTGGAAGATCGAGGAGAGGATGTTGTATGCAGTGATGAATGGAATTCCAAGAAAGCAGATTACAAGGTAGTTCCTCGTGGAGGATATTGCCTCCTCGGGAGTCCTCACGATGTAGGTAATGGGCTTCACGAGAAGAAGAAGCAGCAGGGACATTGCAGCTGCAATCAAGGCAAAGAGCCTGACTGTATTTCCTATGGTAATGGAGACCTTCCCGGGATTTTCCTCTCCCACCGAGCGTCCGATCATGACAGTCGAACCCATTGCAAGTCCTGTTATGATTACAGTGACCATGTGCATCACCTGGCTTCCAATGGATACAGCAGTCGTGCTGTCGACTCCGGCAAACTGTCCGATGATGAAGAGGTCCCCAAGTCCGTAGAGCATCTGCAGGAAGCAGGAAATGAGATACGGTATCGAAAAGATCATGATATTGCAGAATATACTGCCCCTGGTCAGATTCCTTTGCATGTAAACTCCCCCATGACTTCAATCTAACCCCTTATCCATGGGGATAGTCAATGCTTACTAGGAAGCTGTACAGCCTAGGATAGTAGAAATTCTCAATTGATGATTGAAGAGCGGGAGCTTATCTTGAAGACATGAACAATTGGCTTGAAAAACACATTACACTTGTCTCCTACAGCGATCCGTTCGATGAGAAGCTAAACGCACACTCCCATTTCATCGGAGGCTACCTTGCCATTGCAGGACTTGTACTCGTACTCTCGATGAGCGGACTCTACAATACAGTCCAGACAGAAGTCGGCATGGTAATCTTCGCAATCACGAACATCATCCTCTACTTCTCATCGGGCTTCTACCATTACCTGAAGCCAGGAAACGGGAAGAGAGTCTGCAGGATCCTCGACCACATGAACATCTACATCCTGATAGCAGGATCCTATACTCCGGTACTTCTCTACATCAATACCAGGATTGCAATGACAATCCTTGCAGTCATGTGGATCCTTGTGATAGTTGGAACACTCCTTACAGTCCTCTTCTGGGGAAGGATGAGAGCTGCACATGTAGCACTCTACATATTGATGGGCTGGCTCTGCATCTTCTTTGCAGGGGACATATTCCCGCTTCTTCCTCCAGGACTCTTCAAGTGGATCCTGACAGGAGGAATCACCTACACGGCAGGAGTGCTCTTCTACGCAGTGAAGAGGATACCTCACCATCATTTCATCTGGCATATCTTCACGCTGCTGGGATCCCTATCTTTCTATGTCGGATATGTCATCTACCTGAGGTAGACAAATTCAACGACAGAAAAAAAAGCTATCGAAACAGTCTTCGATAGCTTTTTCCATGAATCCAGGTCCTGGATTACATAACACTCTGGTAGAGTCTTGTGGACTGTTGTCCCGGTTATGTAGACAACAACATTTTCCGTCCGAAAATATAACGCAATATTTCCTTATGTTCAAGCACTTTGTCATGTACATTGCATGAACTTTGAAAAACAGCACAAAATTGCGCTACTACAGCACTCATTTACCTGTAAAGTCTGAACATACAATAAAATACTCAGCTTCTACACATTTCCATCTAGACTGAGCACCAGGAAAACCATTAACATGGCCTTCGGTCTGGAGCTGAAACCTCAGCATAGCCAATGGAGATATGACATGAAGACAGGAAGGATTTCCCTCATCCTGCTGTCACTCCTTGCAATCCTCACAGGATGCACGGATCCAGTGACAGAGACAGGAACACTCACGATAAGCATGGACAACCGCACTCGAGGATTGTCGATAATCGATATGGAGACAAGGTACTATCTTGTTGATGTATTGAATACTGACAAGTCCATCACATACGACCAGATAAGACTGGAGGAATCAGCAGCTGCATATCCAATGACAGTTGCATCGGGAAATACAGAAGTCTCGGTCAGCGCCTACAACAGGGACAATGTCGAGATCGGAAGAGGAACATCATCCATCAACGTGGTTCCAAACAGGAACAACAGTGTGGATGTAAGAGTCGAAGAGATTCCTGGAAAGGCAGATCTCATCATCGAGATCGATACATCAATCAAGGGAGTGGACTTCATTGCAGAGATCCAGAAGAGCCAGGCTGGCGCTGTTTCCCTGGAGATTCCGCTTACAGCAGGTCCCGATGGAATTCTCAGGGGACGAATGAGTCTCGACTCTGGCTTCTACCTTGTAAGGATCAGGGATGGGAATGGAAACTACTATGGCAAGGTTGAATCAGTAAGGATCTTCAAGGATGCAGACATCACCTACAGGGCCGATGTCGGAGAGGACAGGTTCAATGTATCCATCGAGATCCATAATGCAATCGTACCGACACCAAGCGTTGCAGTCGAAGGCGGCAAGGCTCAGTACACTGACGGTGAATCCTACTCTCTCACCGCAATATCCAGAGGTATAACAGATCCGACATACCAGTGGCTCATCGATGACAATGCAGTCGTAAACGGAAACACGGCAACTATCACAGGTACATTGCCACACCTTGCTGCAGGAAGGCATTACTTCACAGTCATCGTAAGGGGCAGCGATGTCCAGTGGGTGGGAAACCACGAATTCACAATCAACCGAGGAATCTGACGACAGATGAAAAGAATTTCAATGATCCTCATTGCACTGTCCATCATCCTCACAGGATGCACCACAGATCCTGATGCTACGGGAATCCTTGCAGTTTCCGTGAAAGCCAACAATCGTGGAATGGATGTGCTGAATATCAATACAGACCATTACATGGTCGAAGTGCTGAACACAGACAGGAACATAAGCTACGGAAGCGTAAGAGTCGACAGTCAGACAGGAAGCCTTGCCATGACTGTTGCATCTGGAAATACGACAGTAACGGTAAGGGCATACGATGCAGAAGGAACTGAAATCGGCAACGGCCAGAGCTCAGTCAACGTACGTCCTAGAGAGGAGAACCATGTAATGGTGACTGTCGAGGAGATAAGAGGCACTGGCACAATCGACATTGCAGTCACAACGGCAATCAGCAATGTGAAGTTCATTGCCGAGATCTACAGGTCAATCGACAGAAGTCCATATAGGACCGTGGCTCTTGCAGGAAATGACGGTATCCTCAGGGGAAGCGTTTCCCTTGAGAATGGTTTCTATGCAATCCGCATCAAGGATGCAGATGGCAATATCTACGGACCACTCAAGCCTTTCAGGATCGTAGCAGGAAAGAGCGTAGGATATACTGCAGTAATCGAAGACAGGTTCAACGTCCAGATAGGAATCGAGAACGGAATCATCCATACGCCTTCCATCACAATCACAGGAGGCAAGGCTGAGTACAGGGATGGAGACAGCTACAGTCTCAAGGCAGAAGCACACTACATCGAGAATCCTACCTTCCAGTGGTTCCTGGATGGCAGCATAATGGAGAACTGCAGTAGCGCAACCATTTCAGGAACCGTGATTCCAGGCTCTCTCAAGCCGGGGAGGCATATCCTATCCGTCCTTGCAGGAAATGGATCGGTACTCTGGACAGAGAGCTTCGAGTTCACATACATCCCAAGCACAACCGGTATAACTGTAGATCCAGAGGAGATGCATGTTGGAAGCAGTGCAGCAGAGAAGTCCTTCAGGGTAATGAGGAATACAGAAGAAAGCACCTATGTGATTTCAGCGCTTCCATCCTGGATGACCATCAAGAGCTCCGCCAGCGCCGGCCTTGTCGATACCGTGACCCTTGCAATATCCCAGAACGACAGTCAAGAGGAAAGAAGAGCAGCCATCATGGTCGGAGACAGGACACTCACTGTCATACAGGATGGAGGGACAACTCCCACAGTTCCCGAGAGGACTGAGCTCGAAGCTGTAGCACCACATTCCATCGCAATCGAGAATTTCGAAGGTGGAAGCGCTGAGTTCACGGTTGAAAGAAGGAACGGAAAGGCATTCGACTACATAGTCGACACTTCAGACAGCTGGCTCAGAGTCGAGAGGATAAGCACATCGGGACTTGTAGATACATGGAGAGTTACAGCCGACAGGAATGCAGGCTCTTCTTCCAGGAAGGGAAATGTACAGGTTGGGGAATTCAATGTGGCAGTGGTCCAGCTAAGTGCATTTACCGATGTGGCGAGACCTGTGGAGATAGTCATCGATTCGGTCTATCCAGCTCTGAATGGCGGAAACATTGCCTACAAGGACATGAACTACCAGATAAATGCACATGTACTTCCTTCCACTGCCCCACAGAAGCTCAACTACAGGATCGTTTCCATGGGCTCAAGGGAAAAGAGCTACGGGACATATGACTGGAGGATAAAGGACAGGGATGTGGAAGCCTACGTGGAATATGACCAGAACGGCAGATTCTCATCATCCTTCGATTTCTGGCTTGCTGGAACCGACAATGTAAGATGGAGCAGGAACTTCAAGATGGTCATAACCACTGAAGACGGTTCAATCTCAAGGGAAATCCCATTCACGATGGATAGGGACACATCTGCAAGGATCGAGAGCGTCCATCCAACAACAATTTCCATCGACAATCCTTCAGGAGATGTCTCGACCATCCAGGTAACGACTTCCACAGATGGATCGACAATCGTATCCATCGTGAAGGCTCCTGAATGGGTTCGCGTGAAGGAGGAATCGATAAGCGGTAAGACAAGGGAGTTCTCTGCAGAGTTCGCTCCCCACAGGGGAACTCTGGATAGGACAGGAGAGATCGTATTTGCCGACCAGAATGGAAACCAGGCAAGTGTTTTCATCTCCCAGAAGGCGAATCCAGAGACTTCCAGTCCATTTGTATGGCTTTCCGGAATCAGGGTGGACGAGTCCAGGATCAAGCCACAGCCTGGAATGGGTGAATTCTTCGAATACTACGAGACAGCTGGAGTATATGATGGCTGGTACAATGTCTCGAAGGCTGAAATGGCTGGAGATACATCTGTAGAGGACGGTCTTCTCTGCTGGGCAATGTCCGCATCCGGCTCGATCCATTGGTGGGCAGAGAACAACAAGGCCTACATCGATGCATTCAGAAGACTTCATCCAGAGGTGAATGCACCGCAGTCACTCGGTGGACAGTTCTTCATTCCTGCAATGGACTTCACATATAGAAACGATGTCGAACAGGTAAGGGACAAGTCCTCCATTGCAAAGATCTATATAGGAAACCACCTGAACAAGGGAGACGATCCGAACCAGGCTCTTGTCGATATGCTCTTCACACCAAGGATTCCAAGGGATGGAAACCATAGGGCAAATGCTGTATATCCAGGATGGTTCGAGGAAGTCTTCAAGGGAAGAGTCGACGAGGTTGTCTGGGACACACCGATACTCAGTATGACCGACCTTAACTTCTCGATCGAGGATTCGATCAGGAGGAATACGGCAGTAATCCTCACATATACGATCAAGCTTACCGGAAACGACCATGCCGTAAATCTCTGGGGAGTGAAGTACGACGAGTACGGAAACATCTCACAGGTAATCGTTGCAGACAACAACTCAGTCGGTGACCACAGGATCAAGGGCGAGTCCTTCCTTACAAACTATGTAGTGAAGGAAGGCGATCTTGGTTATGCAGACATCGGCAATCCTGCAGATCCGGGGAAGAAGGACTACATGGGCACGATCCGCATACTCACGGATCTCGATCTCGGAACTGAAATCTGGGATGAATGGGCAGCGAATAACAATGTAATCATCTGAAAGGCCCAAATATAAGTGAATTCCATGGATGTGTCCCCGGACACATCCATTCCTCTCTTCAGAGCAGAAAGAAAGCAACATACGCAAGCTAAAGCGGGAAATACCTCATTTCATTGCATAAAATGCATCAAACACCATAGATAAACGGCCCTAGTTAACTATAACCATAGGTGGTAGATTCATATCCACGGGGGCAAGATGGTCAATTCATGTGAATTGCAGTTCCTGAAGCAAGGCCTTATTCTCGAAGCATGAACAAATGGCTTGAAGATCACATCTCACTCATATCCTACAAGGATCCTTTCGACGAGAAGCTCAATGCTCACTCGCACTTCATCGGCGGCTATCTTGCAATAGCAGGACTAATGCTTGTACTGATGATGAGAGACCTATATACATCATCTGCAACAGAGCTCGGCATGATAGTCTTTGCAGCGACAAACATCCTGCTCTACTTCGCTTCCGGCTTCTACCACTATCTGGAACCGGGAAATGGAAAGAGATTCTGCAGGATCATGGACCACATGAACATCTACATCCTGATTGCAGGATCCTATACTCCTATCCTCCTATATATAGATACTCCAAAGGCAATGGGAATCCTTGCAGCCATGTGGACCCTGATGGTAGTTGGAACCATCCTCACTGTTGCGTTCTGGGGAAAGCTGAGGATTGCACATGTAGTACTCTACTTCATCATGGGATGGCTCTGCGTGTTCTTTGCTAAGGACATCTTCCCGATGCTTCCGGCAGGACTGCCGAAGTGGATGCTGATGGGAGGACTTACATACTCGGTAGGAATCATATTCTACGGGGGGAAGAGGATTCCACACCATCACTTCATCTGGCATATCTTCACCCTGATGGGTTCCCTGTTCTTCTATGCAGGATATCTCATCTACCTGAGATGACATCAATATCGATTCTGTACAATGGGACTGCGAAGCATGGTTTTCGTAGTCCTTTTTCGTTTTATGCGATTTATTGGAATTTTGCCAATTGTCCTGAATATGCTTTCATCCTATGATGGTATACTTGATGAAGGAGAGCAGAAGCTCTCATCATCCAGTATAAGGAGGAGGAAGGGAAAGGCATTTCCCTTCTGGACAATGAAACTGATAGAACGCATAAAACCAACAGATCCTATCGGAGATGGTTTCTTCCTCGATGGTCTTGAGGCAAGGATCACACCAACTGAGGATGGAGGCTATGACTTCATATCGGGCAGGATTCCATCGGTCGATTCGGGACATGCAGTGCTCTGGACGAAGAAGGAGTACTCTGGAGATGTGGAAATCGAATTCGACTATACAAGACTCGATGATAAGGATGAGAGGTCCGTTACAGCCTGCCTACTCTATTTCCATGCTGAAGGAAACGGGGATGGACCTTATGACAGGGACATCTCGAAGTGGAATCTCCTGAGGACAGTTCCAGCCATGAACCTCTACTTCGGTCACATGAGACTGTATCACATCTCATTTGCCGCATTCGACAGTAGATTCGAACCACACGCATATGTAAGGGGAAGGATATACAAGGCTGGAGAGCTTGAGGGGACAAACCTATCACCGGACTATCTTCCGGGAGATTTCTTCCTGGCGGGGCTGAAGTACCATATCAGGGCCGGAGTGAAGGGAAGAGAGCTGTATTTCCAGGCTGAGAGGGACGGAAGGATCCTCGACTGCAGCTGGGAAATCCCAGAAGAGGACAGGAGAAGTCATGGAAGGATCGGAATAAGACAGATGTCTTCCCGTTCCATGCATATAGACAACATCACAATAAGGACAGAAGGCTGACAGAAAGATGGCAAACGAAAACAACAGACCCGACGTGCTGATGATCTGTGTAGACCATTGGCCAGGCTCCTTCTTCGGAGCATGTGGAAGAAACGATATAGAGACACCTACACTCGATTACCTTGGAAAGAACGGACTCATGTTCGACTCGATGTACTCAGAGTGCCCGGTATGCATTCCAGCAAGAAGATCGCTGATGACAGGACTCAGTCCTAAGTCCCATGGAGACCGAGTATATTCAGACCTGATGAGGATGCCGGACAGCAAGACTCTTGCCCAGTGCTTCAGGGACAATGGCTACCAGGCAGTTGCCGTAGGAAAGCTCCATGTATTCCCTCAGAGAAACAGGATTGGCTTTGACGATGTCATCCTTGCAGAGGAAGGAAGATATGAATTCGGTGCAGTGGACGACTACCAGGTCTGGCTTGGCGAGCATGGACAGCTCGGAAAGGAATTCTCACACGGAATAGGCTCCAATACATACTACACCACTACATGGAATCTTCCGGAGGAGTGTCATCCTACAAACTGGGTCACAAGGGAGATGACCAAGCAGATCAGGAGAAGGGACCCTGAGAAGAGGAACCACTTCTTCTATGCATCCTTCCAGGCACCTCATCCACCGATTGTTCCACTCGAGAGGATGTTCAGGCGCTACGACAACGTAGAGCTGGAACCTAACATCAAGGACAACTGGGAAGAGGATGAGACGATAAGGCTGCTTAGGAATACTGCAGAGCGCTACAGCGAGAAGGAAATCGACATGGCACGACGCGCTTTCTATGCACAGTGCACCCATCTCGACTACTCGATACGCTCTCTTCTCGGAGCAATGAAGGAAGAGGGACTCCTGCAGAATACCCTGATAATCTTCATGAGTGACCATGGTGACATGCTCTTCGACCATGGAATGGTTGCCAAGCGTCTCTTCTACGAGAACTCGGCTAGGATCCCATTCATCCTCTCAGGAAACCCGGTACAGGAATACAGGGGAAAGGGAATCGAGAAGAAGCTCTGCTGCGTAGCGGACATAATGCCAACCATCCTCGATATCTGCGGAATAGAGAAGCCGGAGGGAATGGATGGAATATCGATGGTATCTGACGAGAAGAGGGAATATGTATTCGGAGAGATCGGTGAGGATGCAAAGGCAACCCGCATGATCCGTGACGAGCACTACAAGCTCATATGGTATCCTTATGGAAACAAGCTCCAGCTCTTCGATATGGACAGGGACAGGAAGGAAATCAACGACCTATCAGGAGATCCTGAGTACAGGGAGACGCTCGACAGGATGGTTGCACTCCTTGAAGAGAACCTCCATGACGATGACAATTGGCTGGAGAATGGAAAACTCAAGGGTTACGTACCTGATGGAAAGCCAGCCAAGCCTGACTTCAGCATCGGCAACCAGAGAAGTGCATACCACTGGCCATACCCAAGAAAGAGAAAGGATGCAGACATCTGACAATACAGAAGGAGAATGTAGAAAGACATGAAGAAGATATATCTCGATGAGATTGCCGACCATGTAGAATTGCTCAGGAGGGATTTCCCTGGATATGTAGAATCCCAGATAGAACTTGCAGACCATGCTGTGGACAACACCTTCATCTTCACAGACAGATATGAGATGGAAAGATGCACAACACCGGTACATTTCGATGGAGAGATCGTCTGGAACCTCATTCCCTTCGGAGATGAGGAGTGGTGCTACGCCTTCAACAGGCATACATTCCTCGGCCATCTATCCAGAGCCTATGCCTTCACGAAGGACATCAGGTACAGGGATGCATTCATCAGGCTCTTTACCGACTTTGCAGAGAACACGAAGCTTGAGGAAGGGACAAGGAAGGGTTGCTGGAGGTCTCTTGAGACAGGAATCAGGATCGAGAACTACATCAGGGGCTTCGAGATCTTCGAGCTTCTCGGAGAGCCTCTCGATGGGAAGATGTATGAACTCCTTGATAAGCTCTTCGATACTACAAAAGAATACCTACTCGATACACATACAGCTTTCCACAGGCTTTCAAACTGGGGAGTTCTACAGGATCATGGACTCTTCCTCATTGCAGCTGAGAGGGACGACAGGGAACTCATGGAAGAATCTGTAAGGAGGATGGACGAGGAATTCAGGTTCCAGACATTCCGTGATGGATCGCACTGGGAGCAGAGCCCTATGTATCAGGCAGAGGTCCTCCACTGCGGACTCGATACAGTCCTTGCAGCAAACAGGATCGGCTATAAGCTTCCAAAGACTCTTGTACACAACATCAGGAACATGGCAAGAGGACTTGGCAAGATGCTCCGCCCTGATGGTAGAAGCTATCTCTACGGAGACTCGGACCACATCGACTTCAGGGACCAGATTGCACTTGCTGCAGTGCTGTTCAACGACGGGGAGCTTTCATACAGGGCTGAGGAGCTCGATGCAGAGTTCTACATCAACTTCCCTGTAGACACTGTCCTTCCAAAGGCTGAGAAGCCGGAAAGCCTTTCAGCTTTCCTTCCAGAGAGCGGCAACGTCTACATCAGGACAGGAAATGACAGTGCGGTGCACTTCCATGCTGGGCTTTACGGATCCGGGCACGGACACCTTGACCAGCTCCACTTCGACCTCTACCACAACGGTACTGTAATGCTTACAGACACGGGAAGGGGAACATATGTAGACGGTGAATGGAGAAGAGCTCTCAAGGGAGGAAGAGGTCACAACACGATCCTCATCGACGGAGATGACATGTCCATCATGAAGGACAGCTGGGGAATAGCAGATTTCGCTGAACCAATGATGAGTCAGCCATACCTTTGCGACCAGTTCTCATTCACAGAGGGAATGCACTTCGGCTTCTTCAAGAAGGGCGTTGTAGTGAAGAGAAGACTCATCACAATCGAGGACAAGGCAGTACTGGTACTTGATGATGTGATGGTAACAGGACACCATGACCATAAGGTCGAGATCCTCTTCCACTTCGATGATTCAATGCATCCGGAGCTTGTAGACGGTGAAGTTAGGGATGGAAGCTTCCAGATGATCCTTCCGGAGGGAATGGATGCAAGGCTATCTACATATCCACTTTCCCACGCCTACAACGAAAAGGTCGACTCCACTCTTCTTACACTCGAGGCAACTGTCGGAAAGACAACATCCTTTGCAACTCTCATCGTATACAACCAGGATAGTGTTGCAAGGCTCGAGAAGATGGATGTCTACAAGCCGCTTACAAAGGCACATGTTCCAGAGGAATATGCATTCGGCATGAGAATCACAATCGATGGGACATACTACGATGTCCTCAATACGATGAGGGAATATCCAGACAGGGGATTCCTGATCCAGGTGGGAGACCTGGAGCAGTATGCCCATGTAGCAATCAAGAAGCAGGGGGAGGAGACAGTAATCCTGAAGAGATGATTGCAATGCAATGATCAACCAATATGGAGATGGCACGCCCATCTCCATTTAATTTACCAGAAATTCCAAATGAGTCAGCAAAACCATACATTTTGTATGGAATACAGCATTCATTTCCGAATAATGGAGGAATAAATCAATCTAGTCCCATTTCGCTGACAAAATCACAGAAGAATCACCGACAGTGATGTTAGAATGTTTCCAACGGAGATAATCATGATAGGAAAACCAAGAACAGGACTTGTGTCCATATCCTTCAGGAACAGGAGCGTTGAAGAGATACTGGAGCTTTGCAGGCGTGCAGAGCTTGACTACATAGAATGGGGATCTGATGTACATGTTCCAGCTGGAGACATAGAAAGAGCCAAGGAAGTAAGGGATCTTACAGCCAAGGCAGGAATAAGGATCTCATCCTACGGCTCCTACTACAAGGTAGGTTCCAGGATGGGATTTGAGGAAGTGCTTGCAACGGCTAAGGCACTCGGAGCTCCGATCATCAGGGTATGGGCAGGAACGAGACCATCAAGGGATGTGGATGAGGAGTACTACAACAGGATGGTTGAGGATGGAATAAGAGTCAGGGAGAAAGCTGCCAACGAAGGCATCAGACTTAATTTCGAATACCACCGCAATACGATGACTGACAATATAGCATCAGCCTTGAGGATAATGGAGGATACCGGCATAAACTCCTATTGGCAGCCGAATCCAGAGATAAGCTACGAGGAGAGGATCAACGAGGTAACGGAGCTTAGGCGCCAGCTCGAGATCATCCATGTATTTGCCTGGACTTTCAAGGATGGCGAGAACATCCGCCATATGCTTTCCGAGCAGATGGATGAATGGGAGGACTACTCCTTCATAGCGGGAACAGAGAACATCTACCTACTGGAGTTTGCAAAGGACGATGACGAGGAGAATGTCATCAAGGACAGCAGGACTCTCAGGGATATCCTATTGGGCTAGACAAGTTGAAGGCTGGAAGACCTAGGGAAAAGGTCATTCAGCCTTCTGTATTTCAAGATTTCACAGTTGGAAGAACTGGCTGGAAAAAGAAAAATCAGCATTGCTGCTGATTCTTCATTCGGCTTTTCAGGCCATTATTCAAAATATCAACGGCGAAGGATAGAAGCAGGATGTTTTATCCGGGCATTTGGCTCGTTGCCTGTCCTCAGAATCTCTTATACAGCCTGGAGCCCCTTCCTTCCTACCGGCTTTCTTCCTTCCCGAGAGTACTCCTTTGCGGAGAATCAGGCTACTATCTGCCGGCCGTCGATTGGTTATTTCAATTGCCATCAAACAATATATGACTCAAATGCGTAAAACACGTGAGAAATATATGTAGTTCCCGTGAATCGTCAGGAATTGGATGTCGCTATGAGCTTGGACTCAGTTCCTGCGATGTGGTCTTCCAGTATATCACCGATTCTTACAGGATGCAAAGCTTTCATATTCCTGATCACTTCCATCACATCAAAGATCCTGTCCTTTGGAATCTCAGGCACAGTCTTTACGGAGATACGCCTCTTGTCAGATCCGATGACTTCAACGGATGAGGTGACGGTCCTTACAGGATTCACGACTTCCTGACGCGCGTACCTATCGCCACGTGGACATGTGTTGCCCTCGACCTCAACGACTTCACCATTCTCGATATATGCAGTAAGCAGGCATCCTATTGGACAGTTGATGCATGTAAGTTCTGTCCTTGTCATCTCTCCACCTCCAAGATAAGATCTCCTTCAAGTACGGATGAATCGATCGTAACCTTCTCCATCTCTCCCGGAGCAAGCACTCTCTTCCTGATTCTCTTCAGTGTCCTACCACCAGTTGTAACAAGGATGGCAGCATCCTTGAACACATCCCCTACACGGAAGCGCAGTGTTACATTTCCACTGTTCCGGTGTATTCTCTGAGGAACTGTATACCTGACACCGTTTCTTGCAGTGACTTCAATGATGTCCTCATCTGCATCTGCAGTACCTCTTATGTAGTCTGCAGCATTCATACCGGCAAGAGTTGCCTCCTCCGATACATAGTCTACAAGGTCATGTACATGGAGAACATTTCCACAGGCGAAGATGCCATCCTGGCTTGTCTCGAGGTTCTCGGAGACGACTGGACCGTTTGTTATAGGAGATAGTTCCACTCCTGCCTTACTCGAGAGCTCGTTCTCAGGAAGTAGTCCTACAGAGAGCAGCAGGGTATCACAATCGTATTCGATCTCGGTTCCAGGAATTGGCCTTCGGTTCTCATCGACCTTGGCAATTGTTATGCCCTCGACCCTTTCCTTTCCCTTGATGTCCACAACAGTGTGGGATAGGTATAGAGGAATATCATAGTCATCAAGACACTGCACGATGTTCCTCTTGAGTCCACCGGAGTATGGCATCAGCTCCGCAACAGCAAGAACCTTCGCACCTTCAAGTGTCATACGTCGAGCCATGATGAGTCCGATATCGCCAGAACCCAGTATCACAACACGCTTACCGACCATGTAGCCATCTATGTTCTGCAGTTTCTGGGCTGTCCCTGCTGAGAAGATTCCAGCAGGCCTGTAGCCTGGGATATTCAAGGCTCCCCTGCTTCTTTCCCTGCAACCCATTGCAAGTACGATTGCCTTGGTATCGAC
>SAMEA104404106__coassemble_1793_pt1 | contig 15251 bp, 11 predicted proteins | sample SAMEA104404106__metabat2_high_PE_006 | metagenome-assembled genome bin SAMEA104404106 (sample SAMEA104404106) | Balaenoptera acutorostrata
AGCCGTAACCGAGGTACGCGTCTCCCCTGAATGTTGCCTGGTCCCATGGATGTCCATCCGGATGCTCGTATACCTTCTCGACAGAGAAGTCGCCTTCATTCCAGCGCTCCTTCATCTCCTTGGCTGCAATCTCGATGAGTCTACCGACAACCATTGTGGATCTCGACGCTGCAGTAGGACCTGAGTCAGGAACCTTGGATGTATCTGGATTTGGATAGTCAACCTGCTCCATAGGAATCTCCAGTACAGATGCTGCAATCTTCCTGAGGATTGTATTGTATCCCTGGCCCATCTCTGTCTGACCGCATTCGATCGTTACATTCTCGCCCTTCTTCACGAGTCTTGCATGAGCCTTGATGATAGCCTGCTCACCATTACCTGTGAAAGCACCACCATGGTTGTAGAATGCCATTCCGATACCCTTGCCGGAACCGTATCCATATTCCCTGCTCTTTCTCCAGTAGTCTGACTGGGCTGCAATGTCATCGAGCATCTTAGGAAGCATTACCTCCTCTACGATGTGACCGTTTGTGACAGTCTCCTCGCCACGCTTGATGAACATCTCCCTCTTGAGGTCCACAGGGTCTCTGCCGATGCGCTTTGCAACATGGTTGAGGTGGACTTCAAATGTGAAGAGTGTCTGAGGAGCACCGAATCCCCTGAAGGCATCGGATGGATATGTATTTGTCGCCATGCCGTAGCCATCAACATAAGCATTCGGTACATTGTATACTCCGAGGGAATGGAATACTCCTCTCTGGAGTACTACGAATGAGGATGAAAGGTATGCACCGCAGTTGTAGTATACGATCTGCTTGGTACCTGTAACATGACCATCCTTTACAGCAGTCTTGTATACGACCTTGGAAGGGTGTCTCTTTACGGAGAACTCCATGTCCTCCTCCCTGTCGAATACAAGCTTTACAGGCTTTCCTGTTACATATGCTGCAAGAAGTGCAGGACCTGCGAGTACATCAGGGAAGTTCTCCTTACCTCCGAATGCTCCACCTGTTGTCTGCTGTCTTACATGGATCATGTCAGGATCAACGTTGAGCAGTCCTGCTGTTGCCTTCTTGATGTAGAATGGGCACTGGCAGGATGCGTAGATTACCCAGTAATCATCTTCAGGCATTGCCAATACGCTGTTTGTCTCGAGGTGTACATGCTCCTGGAAGCCTGTCTCGATGGTCTCCTCGATGATGTCGTCTGCCTCTGCAAACACCTCATCCATGTCCCTGCCCTTCTGGCAGTAGAGCTGACATGCGATGTTGTTGTCCTTATCAGCGAAGAATGCACCACCCTTCTTCTCAACTGCATCGTCGATGGATACGGATGGTTCATATGGTTCATATTCAACGTGGGTGTTCCTGACGAGGGCCTTGAGTATCTCCCTGCTCTTTCCTACGAACAGGCCAAGACAGTCACCTACGAACCTGACGTCTCCCTCAGCAAAGCAGCGCCAGTCCTTCTGGATCATCCAGAGTTCATTCTTTCCGCCTTCAGGGATATCCTTTGCGGAAATGAAGTAATATCCCTCAGGGAGGGTTGGAATCTCGATATTGAGAATCTTACCACGAGGGCAACTGCTTCTGAGCATCTGTGCGTAAAGCATACCATCGAGTTTCATATCACAGATATATGTGGACTCGCCTCTAGCCTTGGCAAGCGCATCAACTCGTCTGATCTTGTCATCAATCTTTGTAAATGCCATAGAAAGCTCTCTCCATTATGTTTTTGTTAGTACAATGGCTTTGATCTGCCATCATGATTTCTTACACTCTTATTATACAATACATAAGCAATTATGCACGTAATATTATCACACTGAAATGTTATATATCATGTTGAAAAATCCGACTCTAAAAGCAACAGAAATCTCAGGAAACAACATCTTCATGACTTATTGCGTGTTCTTCATACGTAATTGCAATCATAACATTGATATAACAGTTAAATACCACATTCTGCAACAACCACAACAACAAATCTGCCATAAAATGTTTTTTCATACACATAAGTCCCGGAAAATATTTTCTGCCGCTTTCTTATGCAACAAGGCCCATTCCTGTCGCATACAGCAAGGGACATTGTAAAGCTGTAGCTTCTGCTGGTTTCCCGAACACTTGAAGATACCCCGAAACGGTAGAAAACACATGAAGGAAAACGCGGATCGAAGTGCATTAGAAAAGCCTGTCCTGGAAGTCCGGGACAGGCCTTGAATCACTCTCGAATATGTGGCTTAGTCAAGCTTCTTCTCGAGGGAGTATGGAAGTGTTGCATAGAATGCGGAGCAGATTACAAGGTCCTCGACTCTTGTGATCTCGTTTGGTGCGTGTGCCTGGCACTCGTCACCAGGACCGAAACCGATTGCTGGGATCTTGTGTCTGCCTGTTGTAGCTACGCAGTTTGTGGAGAATGTCCACTTGTCTACTACTGGAGCCTTGCCGAAGAGTGCCTCGTGGTCCTTGACACCAGCCTGTACAAGCTCGTGGTCCTCTGGGATCTTCCATGTTGGGAAGTAGAGCTCCTGTGAGTACTCCTTGTTTGTCCAGCCGATCTTCTCGTAGTTAGGCATCTCGACAATGAATGAATCTGGATCGTCACCTGTAGCCTCGGCAACATACTTCCTTACCTGGCTGATGGCGAGCTCAGCGTCCTCACCCCATGTAAGTCTTCTGTCGATGTAGAGCATAGCGTAGTCGGCAACTGCACACTGTGAAGGTCCCTTGACGTCCATCTGAGATACTGTGCATGTTCCCTTTCCGAGGAAGTTGTCATCATCCGGCTGGAGGTCCTTGTTGAGCTGCTCGATTGCAAGAGCTGCCTTAGCTGCCTTGTAAGCTGCGGAAACGCCTCTCTCTGGAGCGGAACCATGGCAGGAGATACCCTTGAGGATTACTCTGATCTCCATTCTACCTCTGTGACCTCTGTAGAGCTGGCATGATGTTGGCTCTGTGGAAACTACGAAATCTGGCTTGAAGTTCTCTTCCTCGATGAGGTACTTCCAGCACATTCCATCACAGTCCTCTTCCATTACTGTGAATGTGAAGTAGACTGTCCACTCGCCACCGTAGCCGAGTTCCTTGAGGATTCTACCAGCTGTGATCATGGAAGCTGCACCACCCTTCTGGTCGGATGTTCCTCTACCGTATACGAGACCGTCCTTGATCTCACCTGAGAATGGATCGAAGTTCCAGTTCTTCATGTTACCGACTTCTACTGTATCGATATGTGCGTCGAATGCGATCTTCTTAGGGCCGTTACCAACTCTACCGATTACGGAACCAAGGTCATCGATGTAGACCTCGTCGAATCCTGCTTCCTTGCAGAGCTCGACAAGAAGCTTGCATACATCCTCTTCCTTAGAGGAATAGCTCTTTGTCCTTACGATCTTTGAAAGGTTCTGAGCTGTGTAGTCCCTGTACTTCTCAGCCATTTCACGAATCTGTGTTGCGATACTCATTTTCTTTCTCTCCTATTGTATTGCTTTTTGTTTTTTTTCAGCTTCAGTTCTTCTACTCAAGGAATCATGCCTTGATCCTGTCTACTTCCTTCCAAAGTCTCTCAGATACCCTGCGAGCTTCAGCGTAGATCTTCTCTTCATCGAGGTTAGGGAACTTCCTGTCCTCGAGTACTACCTTGCCATCGACGATTACATGCTGGACGCTGTTGGAGCTCATACCCCATACGAAGTGTCCTGCAGCATTTGCTGTGATGAGCGGTGTTGGAGCCTGGTAGTCAAGGACTGTGATATCTGCCTTGTAGCCTGGCTCGATCATTCCCCACTTGCCTCTTCCATTGAAGACGCTCTCTACGAGCTGGTTACCGCGGTTGAGTGCTGCAAGGAAATCACCTGGCCACCATGGACCACCGTCATCCTTATGCTTGAAGAAACCGATCTTGATCTCCTCGAACATGTTTCCGCCACATCCGTCTGTTCCCATGCAGAGCTTCTTGATCTCAGGAAGGTGCCTGTTGTAACCGACGTGGTTGTTCATGTTGGAGCGTGGGTTGTGTGCAAAGAAGCACTCGCGCTCGTTGAGAAGATCGAATTCCTCTGGAAGGAGATGGATGCCATGGACAAGAAGTGTCTTGTCGGATAGCAGTCCATGCCTGTCGAGTCTATTGATGATGTTCTCGTTGTAGATGTGGTGGGAGTGGATTACATCGTACTTGTCTTCAGCGATGTGGAGATGCATTCCCCTTCCTGTCTCGTCTACAGCCTGCTTCATCATTCTGAGGCCGTCCTCTGGAATCGTGAATGGAGCGTGTCCACCGATCATTGCCTCGCAGAGTACGTTCTCACCCTTTGCAAGGCGAGCGTCAACTGACTTTGCGAACTCGATGTTCTCCTCGACTCCAGCTACGACTTCATTCATTCCGTCGTTCCTGTCTGTGACTTCGAAGCATGTAGCACCTCTTACGCCAACTTCTTCCATACCCCTTGCAATTGTCTTCAGGGAACCCTTGATGTAGTTAGGGGAAGCATGATGGTCGATGTTGCAGGTTGTACCTGCCTTGATTGCATCCATGCTGCAGATCAGTGATGAGTAGTATGTAGCTTCCTCATCAAGACCTCTGTCGAGGCGCCACCACCATTCCTTGAGGACCTGGATGAAATCTGTCTGAGGACCTGCAGTGATCTGCATTCCCCTGCTGAGTCCAGAGTAGTAGTGATGATGTGCACATACGTTTCCTGGGATTGCGGTGCGGCCGCGGCCGTCGATTACCTTGTCGGCAACGACGCCCTCAGCAGCATTGACACCTACCTTCTCGATTACGGAGTCGCGGATTACGATATCCTGGTTCTCTGTAACTGTGAAAGGTGCACGTGTCTGCATGACCCTTACATTCTTGATAACTGTAACAGCCATTATTCCTCCACGTAGCCAAGCAGATAGCTATAGCTTGTAAATACTTCGTCAATGAGCATGCAGACTTCTGCAGGTGCTCCCTCGATTGTAACCATTCCTTCCTTGTCAAAACCACCTGTAAGGATCTCGTCGCCAAGTCTTACTGTGATTGTGTCATCCTCTACGAGGAAACCGGAGTTGGTGCTGTTCTCGAAGTCGTCTCTTCTACTAAAGAGTGTGAACTTCTTCTTGTATGGGCCGCCCTGGTGAGGACAGAATGTCTCACAGTTTCCACACTCGTTACAGTAGGCATCGAGGTGGAGAATCTGGAATGGATCCTCAAATGCGCCCCATGATCTCATGTCGATTGCAACGTTGGCGCGGTTTGGGCAGACCTCGACGCACTTGTTGCAGAGGTATGAACACTCAAGGCATCGCTTAGCTTCGTTCTTGAAGAACTCGTCAGCTGGCTTCTCTGTATCTGCCTTGTATGTGATGTTTGTCTTCTTGCCGTAGAGATCCTTGAAGTAGAGGTCCTCTGCCTTCTGCATCTCTTCCTCTTCTTCCTCGGAAAGCTCATCATCCTCGTCATCGTCTTCGTCGTGATCGTGGCAACCGCAATCGCAGTCATCATCGTGATGATGTCCGCACTCGCACTCGCAATCATCCTCGTCATCGTCTTCGATGTCCTGGTAGACAAGGTCGATTGCTTCCTCGACTGCCTTTCTGGCATCTGCAATACATCTTACGATTGTGCTAGGGCCGGTTGAAGCGTCGCCGATGAGGAATACGCCTTCCTCCTCTGTGTTGTAGCCGAGAGCCATCATGTTCTCATCGTCAGCCTTCTCACCGATTGCAGTAACAAGGTAGTCACAAGGCATTGTGAATGTCTCGCCTGTCTCTACTGGCTTTCTTCTTCCGGATGCATCAGGCTCGCCAAGCTTCATCTTCATGAGAGTGAGAACACCGTCCTTGAGGTCTACTGGGTTTACAAGCCAATTGAAGACGACTCCGTCCTTCTTTGCTGTATCGTATTCCTCGTGGTCAGCTGGCATCTCATAGAAGGATCTTCTATATACGATGTTTACAGACTCAACGCCTGCAGTCTTCATTGCAGCGCGGGAAGCATCCATAGCTGTGTTACCGGCGCCGAGTACTACAACGTTCTTGCCAAGTACTACGTTCTCGCCCCTGTTCATGCGTCTCAGCATAGAAACTGCGGACTCACGCTTACCGTTACCAGTAACTCTAGCGTCTGTGGACTTCTCAGCACCGATTGCTACGAATACATACTTGAAGCCGTCGTTCTGGAGATCCCTGATCTTCACGTCAGCGTTGAAGTTGAACTTTACGCCGTTCTCCTCGATGAATCTTACATCGTTGTCGACGACATCGGATGGGATCCTGAACTCAGGGATGACGTGCTTGACGACACCACCAGCGGAAGCCTCTCTCTCGAATACCTCTACATAGAATCCAGCGCGAGCGAGGAAGTAAGCTGCTGCGAGTCCTGCAGGGCCTGCACCGATGACTGCAGCCTTGTTGTCCATGTCAGGATCTTCCGGCTTAGTCCAGAGCTCCTTCTTGTATTCCTCGAATGCAGTCTCAGCGAGCTTCTTCTTTACTTCCCTGATCTGTACAGGACCTTCGTAGTCCATTCTTGTACAGTGGTTCTGACACTGATGGTCGCAGATCCAGCCAGTCATGTTAGGAAGTGCGTTGTCGAGGTAGATTACAGCGAGAGCCTCAGCTATCCTTCCCTCACCTGCGAGTGCTACGTAATCAGGAATCATCTGATGGATTGGGCAAGCCTCAACACATGGAGCTACATAGCAGTCGAAGAGTCCGAGTGGAGCATCCTTGACCTTTGCCTTGTTTGTTCCCCTGTACTCCTTGTTGATGAAGTTCTCAGGGTCCTGGGCCTTTGCAGCAAGAGCCTTGAGAGCCGGTACATCGATCCTGTCCTTGTCCCAGGCATCGGATGCATTGAGGATCCTGCACATCTGTGTGAGTCTGGAATATCCACCTGGCTTCAGCATATCTGTTGCTACTGTGATTGGGTGGATACCTGTCTCGAAGATATCCTGTACGGAAAGTGCTGTAGCTCCACCGGAATATGAGATTGGAAGGTCTCCATCGAACTCAGCGGAGAGGCGGGCGCCTACTTCTGTCGAGATAGGAAGGAGTGCACGACCGGACATGTACATCTCCTCTCCTGGGAGCTGTCCCTGGTCGTTGACGGATCCGAGAGTGTTTGTAAGCTTGACTCCGAATCCCTTGCCGTTCTCAGCACCGAGCTTCTTGAGTCTCTTGAGCATTGGAACTGCATCCTTGTACTGGAGGTCAGCTTCGAAGTTCTCACGTCTAAGTCCTACATAGTAGTAACCGAGGTTGTCGAGGATCTCTCTGACTCTGTCGTATCCGAGAAGTGTTGGGTTGAGCTTTACGAATGTATCTCTCTTCTTCTCTGTGAGCATGTATGAGCAGATAGCCTCGATCTCTGTTGGAGGGCATCCATGCATTGTGGAGAGGGTAACGGAAGGACAGATCTCAGTTCGGATCATGTCAAGGTTCTCGAGAACCTTCTTCTCCTTGCCTTCGAGGAATGTGCCCTGGAATACATCGTTCTCAAGATAGGACCTGAGTACGGCCTTGTACTCCTCGAAAAGTGGGGACTTTGCTGCATCGATCATGGAATCGATGTATGTCTGCATCCTCTCCTGCTTGATGCCCTCGAGGTTGTAGCCAACGGACATGTTGAAGATGAATGAAGGCTTCTTCCAATCCTCCACCATTGCCATATCGAGAGCATTTACGATGAACCATGCCTTGAGGTACTCATCGAATGCCTTTGGCAGTGTGTATTCTGTAGACCACTCTACGTTGTAGCCTTCATCGCGTGCATCGATGCAAGGCTTTGAGATATCAAGTGTATCCATGATCTGGACAGTCTTAAGCTCAATGAAGCGAGCGCCAGCAAGATAGCTTGTGATGATGTTCTGGGCTAGCTGAGTATGAGGGCCAGCAGCTGGTCCAAGTGGTGTGGTGCACTCTTCTGTGAAGACCTTGATCTTTCTCTTGCCATCGTCATGATAGAACAGGTCCTCTCTGACACCGAATGCGGAGTGCTGATTCCTCAGCTCACCGAATAACCTTTCCAGTAATTCTGAAAAAGGAACAGGTCGCATAATATCTGCCATAGTAAACTCCTTACATAATCAATTCTACAATGAAAAATCTAGGTGTCAACAAAATTCTGCAACATTATGCAACAGATTCCGCGACAACTACTCATAACATTGTTATCAGGCATTTTACATTGTGAACTGAACAGGATGGCAATATAATACAGTTTATGGTAGAGAGGCAAGAATACGTAATAACACAACTATCCCCGCTGTCTGCAGATATCTCCCTGCTGCTGGAAGGTGCATACAGTGATGAGATTGTTTCAAGGTGCCTGATAGTGGTGGAAACGGAGGCTCCAATTACACAGGAGCTGCTGGAGAAGCGTGTAATGAACTCGCTCGGCATCCAGAAGATAGGCTCCCGCATAAGGACCTACCTCGATTCCATCATTCCTTATATATTGTCACCTAAGGAGAGAGTTGAAGGACAGGTTATCTTCCACACGGACAGCAGGGAGGAAAACTACTACCGTCCCCAGACAGACGGTGAGGAACCGGCCCGCTATTCGCATCAGATTCCATACACTGAAGCGATGCTTGCAATCGAGGCGATCTACCAGGATGATGAGAAAGCCAGACGGGGACTACTGAAGAGGGAGCTTTCGGACCGCTTCATCTCAGAGCTTGGATATACCAGGCATGGAAGCTCGCTGGACGCCTTATTTGAAACCGTATTCCACATTCTCAGGGAAAATAATGTATTACTAAAGAATTCCTCCGGAAAATTCGTTTTCCATTGATTGCCAACTCTTTTTCAGTAATTTTCCAATCTATTTTCCTTTACAATTGGGTGCTTTCAAGTATACTGAATCAGTAAATACAACAAAATACAACAAATTTACAGGAGGATCTTAATGCTTATAAATCTTGAAATGCATAAGGAAATCGCCAAGAAGAATGCTATCCGCTGTAAGGAAAAGGGAATCAAGCTCCCAACATTCAAGGAAATGAAGGATCCATCCCTTATCAAGCCAGAAGTACTTGAACACCTCAAGCATACAGGACTTTGGGATGTAGACTCCGTAAACCTCTATAGAGTCAACTGGCACAACGAGCCTAAGGAGACTGGTGGCGTTTTCGGTAAGGTAAACTACATTGAGATCCCTCGAGAGATCACAGGAACAAAGGCAAGAATCCTTGCACTCGTAGGAAAGTGGTTCCCAACAGGATGCCATAAGGTAGGTGCAACATATGCATGCCTCGCTCCAGCTCTCGTAACAGGTAACTTCGACGCTGTAACACAGCAGGCAGTATGGCCATCAACCGGCAACTACTGCAGAGGCGGCGCATACAACTCAGCACTCCTCGGATGCGACTCCATCGCAATCCTTCCTGAGGAGATGAGCCAGGAAAGATTCAATTGGCTGAAGACTGTAGCAGGAGAGGTAATCGCAACTCCAGGATGTGAGTCCAACGTAAAGGAGATCTTCGACAAGTGCCATGAGCTCGATGCTGAGCGCGGCAAGCATATCGTGATCTTCAACCAGTTCGAGCAGTTCGAGAACTATCTATGGCATTACGAGGTAACTGGCTCTGCAATGCTCGAGGTACTCGATGAATTGAAGGTAAAGCCAGAGAACGTAAGAGGCTACGCTTCCTCTACAGGTTCCGGCGGAACACTTGCAGCAGGCGACCACCTCAAGAAGGTATATCCTGGAATCAAGATCGGTGCAGGAGAGGCTCTCCAGTGCCCTACTCTCATGAGAAACGGATTCGGCGGACATAGGATCGAGGGAATCGGCGACAAGCACGTTCCATGGATCCACAACTGCAAGAACACAGATATGATCCTTGCAATCGACGATGAGGACTGCATGAACATCTACAGGCTCTTCAACGAGCCGGAGGGAATCAAGTACCTCAGGGAGGTCGGAGTGAAGGAAGAGGACATCGAGAACCTCAAGCTCTTCGGTATCTCCGGTATCGGCAACATGCTTAGTGCAATCAAGATGGCCAAGTACTACGAGATGGATGAGGATGATGTAGTATTCACAATCCTTACAGACTCCTCAGTCATGTACACATCCAGACTTGATGAACAGACAGCTCAGAAGGGACCATTCACAGCAGCAGACGCAGCTAGAGTTCACGCTGCATGCCTACTCCACCAGGGAATCGACAATGCAGACGAGCTCAACTACTACGATAGGATGAGAGTCCACAACCTCAAGTACTACACATGGGTCGAGCAGCAGGGCAAGACATATGCCGAGATCAACAGGCAGTGGTACGACAGGGATTACTGGACAGACATCCCTAAGATGGTCGATGAGATCGATGCTCTCATCGAGGAATTCAACAGGGAAGTCGATAGCCTATAATCGACATGAGATAAGACAATAAGATGAAATGCTAAAAGTGCTGAAAGAATGCTCGCGGGCATTCTTTCAGTATGTATGGAGGTCAAAAATGAGATTCAGGTATAAGTGCTCAGACTGTGGAAAGGTATACGAGACAGACGAGATCATGTACTTATGTCCAGAGTGTGCAAAGGAAAACAACGGTACCCACTTCATCAAGGGTAACCTCATTGTTGAGCTTACAGATGAAGTCTTGAAGGCAGCTAGAGAGAAGGAGCATGTAACTCCTGAGGATTTCTATCCTTACGTAACACAGAAGAGGGAATGCTATCCAGTAGGTGTTACACCGCTTGTGAAGCCAATGAGACTGAATGAGGAATACAAGGCACCTAACACATTCTACAAGCTCGATTCACAGCTCATCTCCGGTTCCTTCAAGGACAGGGCTTCCTACCTTGTAGCTGAGCAGGCTCTCGCAGTCGGCGAGAAGAAGATCGCTCTCGCATCCACAGGTAATGCAGGCGCTGCAATGTCTGCAGTAGGTGCAGCACTTGGACTCGATATCGTACTCTTCGTTCCTAAGACAGCACCTATCAACAAGCTCATGCAGTCCGTACTCTATGGAGCTCATGTAGTACCAGTTGATGGAACATATGACGATGCATTCGGACTGAGTATCGAATACACAAAGCTCTTCGGCGGAATCAACAGGAACACAGCCTACAACCCAATGACAATCGAAGGTAAGAAGAGTATCGCAATCGAGCTCTTCGAGCAGATGGGAAGAAAGGCACCGGATGTAATATACGTACCAGTAGGTGACGGATGCATCATCGCAGGTGTTGCAAAGGGATTCATCGACCTGAAGCGTGCAGGACTTATCGACAAGCTTCCACACATCGTATGCTGCCAGTCCGACGAGTCCGATGCCATCACAAAGGCATGGGAAACAGGTGAGTACAACCCAGTAAACGCTACAACAAGAGCAGACTCCATCTCTGTCGGCCTTCCAGCTAACGGAAGAATGGCTGTAAGATACATCAAGGAATCCGATGGCTGGTGCGTCAGAGCATCAGACAAGGAAATCCTCGACTCTCAGATCGAGCTCACATCAAAGGCAGGTATGCTTGCTGAGCCTGCAGCAGCTTGCGCATTCGCTTGCTACAGAAAGGATGTCGAGAACATCAAGAAGAAGTATGGCGACGATGTAACAGCTGTTGTACTCCTCACAGGTTCAGGCTTCAAGGATATGGCTGCATTCGACGGAAGAGTATCTCTTCCTGAGCCAATCGAGAACAGCGTAGAAGCTGTAAAGAAGCTCAAGTTCTGATAGAACAAAACAAAAACAATATCACCTTACACAAAGATGCCTGAGACTACAAATCCCAGGCATCTTGTTTTCAACAACAACTCAGCAAATGATATCAGATCTTCTGAAAACTCTGACATCACACCCCTCTTTAAAATCATTTAGATAAACTTCAACAGGTTTAAATGAAGAGAGAAGGTTATATCCCTTACGAACATAAATAAATTCAGTGAAGTCCGAAGTCTTTTCAAATGACAGCTGGTAGTCTCCAAAAGAGAAAATCAATCCACGAGTGAAAGAGTACTCGAAATCCAATTCACCATCCTCGTAATACTTAATAGTATCCTTGATCTCCGCTATGCTGGTAATAACTGCCCCTATATGATTCTCAACATGCTCTACCATATCAACAAAAGGATGTCGCACAGCACTGAATTCAAAATACGTAATATCTTCTGGTACACCAAAATAATTCTGGACTTCAGTATCACAATAGAGATAATAACGATCTTCACCTATAGCAAGTTGTACCACACGTAAACTAGTACAAGAAACATCAAATGGCTCATGAGTAATATAATCTATTTTTTTACCCTTCAAGTTTTTCAAAATTTCGATATCATTTGATTCTAAAAATCTTTCTACTCTATTCATTTCTTTTCCTCCTTAACAAAATGTATTTTCTGATAATTAATAGGACACTGTTCTGTTACTTTATCAACATTAATATCAACAGCCGGTGAGCCATCAGAAGTAGAATACTGACGCCAAGTAACAGACGAGCCATCTTTCATATCAAACACCTCTCCCTTAACAGAACCATCAACATTCGGTATAGTTCTTCTCCTTGTATACCCCTGTACCATCACCTCCATAAATTCCTCTGATGTTTTAACAGGATCATCTGATTCAATATGTCGGGTATTATTATGAGTATCCTTTGTATAAGAGGGAGTTCCAAAATCACCATTTTTGAAATGAAATTTTTGCTTAACATCACTTGTAAGATTATCAGCTAAGGATCTAGGACTAGAGACATGAGGAATGTTCAATATATATGTACCCATATCAAGCATCCTCCTCATCACAGTTAAATACTTCTTCTATGCGACTCGGATAACGATGAAAATCAACCTGTCCCAAATATTCACCGAAAACGCTATCTGGCATTACACCATGAACAAGAACATCAGTAGGTACCAATTCATGAAGCATAGCATCTAAGCCTTCATGAAAATACTTTTTCTGTTCCTTGCTACGGATACAACCTAAAGTACTGACACTTACAATAGAATTTTTAGGAATCCCTAAAAAGCAGAATTCAAAGCTATTCTTATCAGACCACCTTACATTAGGAATCACAGGTACTCCATTCTTCTGATAATAAAAACCTACAGCCCTATTGTAATAGACATTTGATTCCAGAATGCACCTTGACTGGCCTATTGCCAATGAATAATCAGGCGTAATTATTCCATCATATTCCTGAATCTTATGCAGATATCTAGGAGCAGAGAAAATAAATTTCCTAATGGATTTGTCATGCTGATAAAAATGCAGATACTGCCTCTTATTCTTTGTGATATTCATCCTTTCGATAGGAAGCAATGACTTAGGAATCTGAGTATTACCCAATTCCATCAATTCAGGAATACCCGCCGAACCAACAAAAGATGCACCTTCTACAAGGTACTCAACTCCTCCATCGTCATAAGGTGTCTTATTCATAAAGCCACCTCCTGACAAAATAACAAATCTTCAAGATAAACAAATGTAAATCTTGTTCCGAAACCGTAAAATTTAGCTATAAAAGCATACAATACGGCTGTGAACCTAGTTTTAATCATAGGCTCCTCCAATATTTATATTTTCTTAAATACCGAAAAGAGCTACAATGATTGTGCGACATCCGAGCTCTGTTCGGAGGACACTACAGTTTAGTCAACGACTTTCTGTAGTGTTTTTTATTTAAGATTAATCCAATAAATTTACGATATCCATTATTTCCTTCTTATTGTCCTTCCCAATATCTAATACTAATTCTATCAAAAGCCTCTTTCTATTACTCTTCGACATAGCCACAACTTTTTCCTTGACATTGTTGTATATATCAAATTGCTCTATCCCACCTTTATGTAGTCCCAATAACCTATCGGAAGAAATTTGCAAAATTTTTGAAATTTCAACAATTTTATCAGCACTGAGCCCTCTCTCTCCAGATAAGTATCTAGATACAGCAGATTCTGAAACATTTAATCTTTCAGCCAATTCCTTACGACTCATTCCAGTCATATGAAAAGCTCTATTTAGTCGTTTTATATCAACCATACTTTTATGCTAGCACACTAAACATGTTTTAATAATGACCTTTATTGCCAATTTGGCAAAAAAGCATACAACTAAATTATTTTTTAAATTTATTCATTATATTATAAACAATTATATTTATAATTATATTTTTTCATTATTGCAAAATGTGGTGTTTTTATATATTATTATACATATTATACACGTTGTTCATACTTTACAGGATAATTTTAGACTTCAATACTTCAAAGTTTCTTGTTTTCAAAGTAGATTAACATATTTCAATTACATCCCTATATAATTCTAGCTGAGTGCCAATAAGGAAATCCTTTCGACAACATTCAACAGGAAAGAACTTTCCAATAAGCTCACATCATCTACAAACTCGTATCAGCTCAGAGAAATACGATACCTTCTCAAATGACATCTGGTAATTGCCAAAAGAAAGGATGACTACTCGTGTAAATGAAAACTCATAATCAAGTTTCCCATCAACATAGAGCTTTATGGTATCCCTTACCTCACTTATCCCAGTAATAGACTTTTCAACCTCCTTCCACAACAAAACTACAGAAATCAACATAAGGATACTTAAACGATGTGAACTCAACATAGGAGATATCTTCCATAAGTCCTAAGTAATCAATGACTTCCAAATCGCAGTATAGATAACGCTTCTCACTTCCAAACGCAAACTCAATTACCTGTAGGACAGTATGAGAAGGATCATCAGGATTTAGTCTGATGTAGTCCAGAGTCTTACCATTAAGATTCTTCATGGTAGCTACATCTCTGTCGGTTAGTTTACTTTCGACTCTAGTCATCAGACATCTCCTTCATCCATAATGAATACAACATTACATATCTATTATAACAAACCAATGATGGAATGATATAAATTAATCTTATAACAAACTACTTCATTATTCAAGCAATACATCATCAAACATAAGTCCATAACTGTATACATTTTAGATGTATATAGCACACATTCATACAAACTGATTCTACAAGCCTGAAAAAAAAGGAAAACCATCGTCCATGAACAAGATAATACAATTAAGGTTCAACTACGTTAAATCATCCTTAACTCTCAGAAAATCAGAAGTTAACTGCCATTATTTGTCAAATTCTGACAAATAATGATAGTTAACCTTACATTCAATAAGAGAGAAGGAGTGTTAACAGAATTTAAGATCAGGAAGAATGAATGAACGGTATAGTGCATTCCATATATACAGAAGGGGGTGTTGCAAAAGTCCGAAAATGACTTTTGAGAGCACCTCCTCTTTTT
>SAMEA104404106__coassemble_1931_pt1 | contig 14342 bp, 14 predicted proteins | sample SAMEA104404106__metabat2_high_PE_006 | metagenome-assembled genome bin SAMEA104404106 (sample SAMEA104404106) | Balaenoptera acutorostrata
AAGGATGCATACATGGCATCCAAGGCAAACTGAAAGAACAGGATTCACCAGTAAATCATAGACCCTCACGATCATAGGATAGTGAGGGTCTTTCATATAGGTGTGCTGGTTCAGATCTTCTCGATAAGTTCAGGCCTGTCGAACTCGAACATATCCACCTTGCTTTCGATGGCATAGTCCACAAGCTTCATATCCCTCAGGATTGCGCCCGATACAAAGTAGCCAGCGTCCTGGAGCCTACGGATCATCTCCGGTGTCAGATTGAAGACATAGCTGAGGTAGATCATTGCATCGAATTCCTTCATGAGCTCAACTGGATCTGTAGGAATGAAGGGAACTATCATGCCTATGTCCATCTTCCTCTCGATTGACTTCACAAGCTTAAGAAGCCTATAGTCGATTCCGAATGCCTCGGTATTGTCGAACATGTCCGTTCCACGGATCACCTCGATCATCGGATGGATGAGGTCGAGGTTCGGCTTATCGGTGAAGGCAGTCATTCCCTTGAGCTCGAGTGCGAAGTTCACATCGTTCCTCCTACCCCACCTCATTACATCCTCGAATGTCTCAAGTCCTATTGCGTTCCTGAGCTCGGAGTATGTATAGTCATGGATGTAGCCGGGAAGTCCTGTCATAGCCTCGATCTCCACATCGTGGAATACTACGGGAATGCCATCCTTGGTGAGCTGGATGTCGATCTCCAGATAGTCAGCTCCCCTCCTGATGCCCTCCTCCATTGCAGGAATCGTGTTCTCAAGGTGTGAGCAGATGCAGCCGCGGTGGCCTCCGATGAGCGGAAAGTTGTTTCCTTCCGCCCTGTGTCTCTCTAGAAGCTTTCTCATCTCTTAACGATATTCTCCCCGCCATCCTTCCTGAAGACATGGTAATGGTCACCAAGGGAGATGTATATGTTCTCATTCCTCATCTCCTTCTCGAGGATTGCATGGTATAGGGTCTTGTCGCTTTCAGATATCCTTACCTCGTCCTCTCCGTTCATGGCGTAGATGAGGATCTCCTTACCAAGGTTCTCGACATAGCTTACCTTGAGAGGGATGAGGTTCTCTGCATCGTTCTCCATGTGGAACACAAGCTGATGTGACCTTACTCCAATCTTCACGTCCATATCCTGGCTCTCGACTGCAAGAGGGAGTGTATTCTCTACGACGACATCCCCAATCTTGATTGTATTGTCCTTTCTGAGCCTACCTGTAAGGAAGTTCATCGGCGGGTTACCCATGAAGTTCGCAACAAAGAGATTTGCAGGATTCTCATAGAGCTCCTCTGGAGTATCGAACTGCTGGATCACGCCGGCATCGAGGATTGCAATCCTGTCGGCAAGTGCCATTGCCTCCTCCTGGTCATGGGTTACAAGGATTGCTATGATGCCGAGGTCCTGGTGGATTCTCTTGATTACCGAACGGATCTCAACCTTGAGCCTAGCATCAAGATTGCTCATCGGCTCGTCGAGGAGAAGATACCTTGGCTCCTTTACGATAGCCCTGCACATTGCAACTCTCTGCTGCTGACCACCGGAAAGCTGGGCTGGTTTCCTGTCCAGCAGATGCTCGATCTGAAGCTTCCTTGCAACTTCCCTTGCCTTTGCCCTTCTTTCATCCTTGCCGACTCCCTTCTGCTTGAGAGGGAAGGCGATATTGTCGATTACAGAGAGATTCGGATAGAGTGCATAGCTCTGGAATACCATTCCTATGTTCCTGTCCTTAGGAGCAGCCTTAGTAACATCCTTGCCGTCGAAGAGGATCTCCCCTTCCGTTGGATCGAGCAGTCCAGCCAGGCAGTTGAGAGTTGTACTCTTACCACATCCGGATGGTCCGAGGAGTGCTACGAATTCACCATCTGCAATGGTGAGGTTGAAGTCATCGAGTGCTGTTACGTTCTTATCGAATACCTTTCTGAGGTTCTTGATTTCAATCATGCTATTCCCTTTCCTCCGCCGATATTTCCTTCCATGAGCTGCTTCTGCGAGATGATGAAGAAGACTATTACCGGAAGCATATAGATCAATCCCATTGCGGCGACAACATTGTAGGATGCGATCATCTGTTCAGATCTTGTGATTGCCCTGATGTAGGTTGCAATCACCGGTGTCCTGTTTCCGAAGAGCAATGTATTGAACAGGATGAAGTTCGACCATGCTGAAAGGAAACTGAATACTGTGATGGATACGATGCCAGGCTTGATAAGGTGGATGATGACCTGCCAGAAAGCGCTGAAGCGGGTGCAGCCATCTACAAGTGTACTGTTCTCGATATCCCTTGGAATTCCATCGAAGAAGTTCCTGATGATGAATACGGAACCAGGAAGACGGAATGTAAGTGCTACCAGCACAAGTCCAAAGAGGCTGTTCACGATATTCAAAGACATGAGTACGTAGAGTACTGCAATGAGGAGAAGGAGTGTCGGGAACATCCTGAGTACAAGAAGTGAGGATGTGATGGTCTTCTTTCCCCTGAAATCGAGACGGGAAAGTGCGTAGCCGGCAAGAAGTGCAATAGTAACCTCGGCAAGCGTTACACAGACTGTGAAGATCACCGAGTTCTTGAAAGCCGGTCCAATTGCAGGAATCGTAGTCTGGTCCCTGAGCTGCATTGGCTGGTAGAGGAACTGGAAGTTATCGAGAGTGAAATTGCCGTTTCCATCGAAGAAAGCCATACCGAAGAATACGATGAACATGAATGCAATCGGAAGGATCACGAGGATCATGATTGCAATTGCGATGTTCTGCTTCCTTCTTTCGCTATGTGTGAGAATGCTCTTGCTAGCCATTTGCAGCCTCCTTTCGATTGGCAAGCTTGCCAAGATACCTGAAGAGTATGATGAACATGAAGACTATGAGGATCAGCATCATGGAGATTGCAGCGCCATAGCCATACTGTCTTTCGACGAATGCCTTGTGGTATGCATTGAGCGCCCATACCTCCGTCTTGATGAGAGGTCCACCATTCGTGATGAGGAGGATGTTGATGTAGTTCGTCATGAGACCGAGAGTATCCCACATGAGGATGAACTTTATGTGCTCCCTGATGTTTGGAAGGATGATGGTCCTGATGATCTCCCATTCCCCTGCACCATCTACATGGGCAGCCTTGAACTGGTTCTCTGGGATGCTCCTGATTGCAGATGAGAAGATGATCGTTCCATAGGCCATGGATACGATTACCTGTACGATGATTACAACCTGCATCGGATACCTTGCTATCCAGTTCACTGCAGTGAAGTTCGGGTCCAATCTCATCATCATCCTGTTGATGAATCCAGCTTCGGATGCATCGAGGAACCATATCCAGAGTACGGAATATACGACAGATGGGGTAATCATCGGAATCATGATGAAGGCCTTGAAGAAGCTTGCCCAGCTGTCACTCCTGATGAAGTAGGTTGTCATGATTGCGATGAAGAGATCGATTACGATGATCAATGCAACGGATACGCCGATATAGATGACAGTATTCATTGCGATCGTCCATGTATTGGGATCCTTGAAGATCCTGGTGTAGTTCTCGATTCCATTGAACTCCCAGACGAAGGAGCCATCAAGAGACGTGAAGCTCATGACTATGGTGATTATCGAGGGAGCGATGTAGAAGATCGCCGTCAGGATCAGAAAAGGTGCAAGGAATGAATAAGCCTGTATATTGTTTTTTTTCATTGAAAGCACTCCAGTTTTCAAAATTTTGGCATAAAGAGAGAGGAGGAAGGATCCTCCCCTCTGAATACCTTGGTTGTATTACCTTACGATGACGTCCTTGATTGAGAGGGACATCTGTGTCTTCATAGCCTCGACAGCCTTCTCAGGTGTTGTCTGGTCGAGCTCGAGAGCAACGATCTGACGGGAAAGCTCGACAAGGAATGCATCCTTTCCCTTTACGATAGGATTCGTTACAGCGTAGTCAGCCATGTATGTGACATCCTTGATGATAGGGTTCTCAAGAACTGCTGGATTCTCGTTTGCAGCCTTTACGGAAGAGAGGCTGTTGATCTTTGCCGCGTGGCGTGCAAGAAGATCGGAGGAACCGTTTGCAAGCTCCCTGATGAGGTCCTTGCAGATTTCAGGATGCTTGGTCTGTGAAGAGATGCCGACATACTGAGGAGCAGCTGTTACGAAAGGCTTTCCTGTCCACTGGGATGCTGGGAACATTGCAAAGTCCTCGGACTTCACGAACTCATCGACATTGGATCCGATGGAACCGAATACGTATGTAGCGGAGTATACAGGACCGTAGTAGGCAAATGCCTCGCCTCTGGCAACCATGCTGTTGATGTTGCTCCAACCCATCTGGTTGAGGTTTGTAGGTGTGATTCCTGTCTCGTTTGCGTTCCTGTAGAAGAACTCGAAGAACCTGAGGAGGCCTTCTGTATCGATTACGAGCCTGTTGTTCTCGTCGTAGTACTCACCGCCAAGGACCTTGAGGATATCGAGGAAGTCATCGCCTGTACCAGGTCTGTGCGCCATACCCCACTTTGCAGCTCCCTTCTCGGAAACCTCTTCACAGAGTGCCATGAACTCCTCGAAGGTGAACTCACCGGATGCAATCCTTCCAGGAAGTGTGGAGATCTCATCCTCTGTCCAACCGATCTTCCTCAGTACATCTGTATTGTAGTAGACAACCCTGATAGGAAGGTCTGGAGCAAATGCATAGATTCTACCATTCTCAGTTGCGCCGTTGAAGACACCATCTACGAACCTGTCCTGGTTCTCTTCAATGACATCTGTGATGTCGAGTAGAGCTCCTGCCTTTACAAGGGAGGATGGATCCATGATGGCGTAGATATCCGGTGCATCGTTGATCTGGTGCGCAAATGTGATTGAATTCTGATATTCAACCCAGTCGATGGTCTGGTAGTCCTTCTCGAACTCGATCCTAAGGTCCCTACCTTCCTGGGCATATCTTTCGTTGAGTCTTGCAGCAGCATCTACAAAAGCTTCAGGAATAGTTGTGAAGTCCATGTTGTGTGAGATCCTGAGTGTTACGACACCAGTCTCCCCTGCAGCTGTCTCACTTGTCTTGCCTACACAAGCAGGAAAGAGCAATACTGCAACGAGCATTACAATCCAAATAGATTTTCTCATGTCATTTCTCCTATGACGTAATTATTTAACCATCAGGCGAGGTGTGAAGGAAACCTGCAGGTTCTGTACCCTTGTGCCTGTGATCTTCTCCTTGATCATGCTGAAAGCCATGTTCCATACATCTGTCGTGAATACCTTGATGTATGCATCGACTCCCTCTGGGGAATCGAAGAATGTATCGTATCCTACGCATACCGGATGTAGATTCCTATCCTTCAATGCAGCAAGTCCACCGCGCATGAATTCGGTGTCTCCAAATAGGATTCCATCGGGAATCGGATCCTGGTTCATCATCATTTCATAACCGGACTCGTAGCTCATCCTTCCAGTCCTGAATACTCTTGGATCATATATCCCATGCTCTTCGAGCTGCTGCCTGAAGCCCTCCATACGGGATGCTCCGATAGTCCTGTTCTCACGTACGCAGGTTCCGGCGAAATAGCCGATGCTCCTGATTCCCCTCCTTGCGAAGAAATCGAACATGAACCCCGAGGAGAACTGGTAGTCCATCCTGATGAGGTCGAATTCATAGCTGTTCGCCTTGTCGTTCAGGAGAAGGAGATTACCTGTAAGGGATGAGAAATATGCCATGTCGTCATCAGAGAACTGTCCAAGTACGACCATGCCGTCAAATGCATTGTCATCGTAGCTGAAGAGCTTGAGGTTGATGGCGAACTTCGATGCAATTGGCTTGAGCGATTCCAGAAGCCTCCTCTCGAAACCAGGCTTATCGAGGGCACCCATTACCAAGGCTACCGTGTGGATATCCTGCCTGTTTCTCTGTCTAGGTGTCTTGTAGCCGATTCTCGCAGCTTCATTCAGGATACTGTTCCTGACATCAGCAGATACGCTGAGGGTAGGATCCTCATTGAGAACACGACTTACAGTAGTGACGGAAACCCTGCATCCATCAGCAATGTCCTTCATCTTTGCCATGCACCATTCCTCCATTGACATTTATATACGAAAACATAATAAGATTTCAATAATATTTTTACCTATGTTTAGTAAATCAACAACTATTTTGAGTAAAATATAATGGTAAACTATAATAATAACCGAAATAATTTCTTATGATATTTATAATTATACTATTACAGGATACTTGCATATCATTGCAATGCTTGAATTATTTTACCAAAATTTTACTAAAATTACTATAGACACCAGAAATGATAACGGGAAATCGAATTGCACTATAAGAGATATATTCCCAGTGGATTACACCTGTTATGAGACATCTACCATTGCCTATCTTCCAACACTCCCCCATTTCATCGTTCCATTTGCCCAAAACATGGTCTATCATAGAGGTAAGAGGTAGCTATGGCTAACAAATTTCTCAATAAGACCATCCCTATGATAATAAGGGACTTCCCAGGTGAAAAGGGAGAAAGGATTGTAGGCAGATCAAGAGAGAATTTCTCACAGTTATGCAAGATCAATGAAAACGAACCCAAGGCTCTGCAGAGACATACCCATAACCAGATCTACTGCATCATCGCCATCCAGAAGGCAATGGAGGAGGAGGGATTCTCAAGAGAGGAGGCAACAGCCTATCTTACAGACAGGATGGCCGAGAGATGCAACATCATGAGTCCGAAGCTTCAGAGGATAATGAGGTTCTGCAATCTCTGGAAGAAGGTACCTACCATCTTCAACAGGTTCGTTCCAAGAATGTTCGGCCCTGCTGCAGGATTTGAAGCTGAGTACATAGTGACGACGAAGGAACGATCGAAGTTCGACATGAAGAAATGTCCTTATGCCACGATATTCGCACGCGAAGGCTATCCTGAGCTCTGCCAGATCTGCTGCATGTCAGATGACCTTACATATGGAAAGCTAAGCCCAGAGCATCTTGGATGGGCTCGTACAAGGACAATAGGCCGAGGAGACGATGTCTGCGACTTCGACATCTTCTACCTTGATGAGAAGTAAGTGAAACAGGCCTGGAATTCCAGGCCTGAATCCATAGAACATAGTGTCTATCTCAGTGAGCGCAGTTGTGCTCATCCTCGTGGTCGTGATGCTGGCAGACAGAACCTGTGCTTACGAGCTCGCCTCTGAGGTAAGCCTCTACTGCTGCCCTGCTGTCACCGGAAGCTCCGAGAACAACCTCGCAACCTCTCTCGTTGAAGATGTCGACAGCGCCGCCGCCCATACCACCAGCGATAACGAGTGTGCAACCCATGTCAGCAAGGAAGTTAGGAAGGAATCCAGGTCTGTGGCCAGGATTTGCTACGCTCTCTGCGTTTACGATAGCGCCATTGTCTACAGTGTAGATGTAGAAATTCTCACAATGACCGAAATGCTGTGCAATTTCAGTACCGATACAAGGACATGCAATCTTCATAATCATTTCTCCTTATCAAGTGAAGCTAGAAGCTCCATTGCATTTTCATATATTCTCTCCAATGCCTTTTCCGCATCGGAGTCAGTTCCAAGAACTGTTCGTCCCGAGTTCACACACTCGAAGACTGTCCTGTCATAAGGAATCCTGCCGAGGAATGTGATTCCTTCCCTTTCGGCGAAATCCAATATGGCCTGGCATCTCTCCTCCTGGAGGTCTGCCTTGTTGACGACAATACCCATCGGTGTATTGAACATCCTGCAGGTCTTCACGATCCTCTCGAGATCGCTAAGTCCCGACATGCTTGGTTCTGTCACTAGGAGTACCAAGTCGACTCCGCTGATGGATGCAATTACAGGGCATCCTATTCCAGGAGATCCATCGATGACCGCAAGCTCCGTATCCTCGAAGGCATTCTCATTCATCACCTTCTTCACTTCAGATACAAGCTTACCGGAGTTTCCCCTACCCATCCTGAGTGTTGCTGTAGAGAATACCTTCTCGTAATCCTTCTGCAGCTCCATTCTTCCAGCCATGTCCTTTTCCATGCCTACTGCATCCTGAGGACAGATATATGAGCAGGCTCCACATCCTTCGCAGCCGAACTCATCGATTTGAGCCTTTCCATCGACGATCCTGATCGAATCGAACCTGCAGACATCGAAGCATGCTCCGCAGCCGATGCACTTATCCTCATCGACCTTCGCCTTGTTCGATCCCCAATAGAGTGAATCGATTGGATCGACATCAAGGGAAGTGACTATATGCAGGTTCGGTGCATCTACATCGCAGTCTGCGTAAGCTCTTGCTCCACTCCTTGCGATGATGTAGGAGGATACGGTCGTCTTACCTGTTCCGCCCTTGCCGCTAAGGACCAGCAATCTCTTCATACCGCTCTCTCCTTGATCCTATCCCAAAGATTCAGGAATTCTTCCCTTACCCTGTCATCCACACTGGATGCGATGATTCCCGAGTTGGACACATCGGCTATCTCCTTTGAAAATGGTATTCTCATGAGTACCTCGATTCCATTCTCTGCAAGAAGCTTATCCAGTCTTGTCTCTTCCATAGGAGCCTTGTTGATCACAACTCCATACTTCTTATGAAGTGTCTCCATCAGCTCCCTGATCATCATGAAGTTGTGGATACCGAACTCCGTTGGCTCAGCAACTACGATCGAGTAGTCTACATCCTTGATGCTTTCCATCACTGCGCAGCTGGATCCTGGAGGACAGTCGATTACAACATCAGCTGCTCCGTACTTATCGGCCTCGTCAAGGACATTGGCAATGAGTGGAACCGCAGAAGCTATTCCTGTATTCATAAGTCCGTAGATGGTCTTCTTTCCGTAGATTACCTTGCCGACTTCCTTCTTTCCTTCGCTTACTGCACCTTCAGGACATACTATCCTGCAAAGTCCACATGAGTGGCATACCTCATCGAAGACAAGTGGCTTCTTGGCAATGTATGCAAGCGCGTTGAATGCACAGTGCCTGACGCATTCCCTGCAGCCAGTGCACTTCTCGGCATCGAATACAGGAAGCATCTCATTGCAGACGCTCTCCCGGAGCTTCTCATCCTTGAAGTAGAGGTATCCATCAGGCTCCTCGACATCGGTGTCTGCGTAGATAGAATCCTTATATACATAGGCAAGGTTAGTCGAGACGAATGTCTTACCGGCTCCTCCCTTGCCACTGAGTACTGCAATCTTCATAGGCTCAGTTATGTCCGCCGTGGAAACCTGCATGGATCTCTGAAAGCTCAGATAGCTTTCCATCAAGATATGCCCTTACATTCTCAGCAGCCTTCAGGTTCCTGTCTGTCCTGAAGATCAGGACCTCTCCTGCATGGAGGACATCTGCTGCGTTCTCACCAAGTCTTGGTGTGAGCACTACATTGCATCCAGCATCGATGATCATCTGGCCTGCTGTGATTCCAGCTCCACCTGTCTGTGAATTTGCTGTATTGTCGATGTACTCGTAGTCATTCCTATCTGTATCGAAGACCATGAAGTATGGGCATCTTCCATAGCTCATGCAAACTGTCGTCTCCCTGTTCTTCTCGTCAACTGGCAATGCTATTCTCATTTCTCTTCTCCTTGGTGTTTTCTCCTGCAGCACTGACCTCTCAGACATCCTTCACACCTTTCACCGGATTCACCACAGACCTTGTAGTTGCCGCCTGTGATACGTAAGGTATGTCCGTTTACGAGAGCGTCTGCAATCTTGTGTCGAGCATCGTTGTATATGCTCTGGACCGTTGTCCTTGCAATGGACATCGTTGTTCCTGCCTCTTCCTGGGTAAGTCCCAGGAGATCGATGAGTCTGATGGTTTCATACTCCTCTACCGTCATGAGTACCGTCTCGTCAGATCCCTTCTCGAAAGGGCAGAATGTATCATGAAGAGGAAGAGAACATACTTTTCTGCATTTTACAGGTCTAGCCATCTTAGCTCCTTAGTTATTGACATATGCCATCTATCTATAAGCTAATACCATTATCGACATATGTCAACAATGGTTTATGACATTTGTCAAAAACTTTCTGCATAGCATAAGCTACACTTTTAACCTATACTCAGCATGGAGGCTGAAAAATGAAGAACTACAGTACATATAGATTCCTTTCGAGGGAATTGAAGAGGGAGACTGCTTTCAACTACGTAAAGCATAGTCCTGAATACCCAACCCTCATCATGCTTCACGGTCTTGGTGGAGACATGTATGATTGGCTGTCGAAAACAGATATCATTGCATATTCGGAAGAGTATAACTTCAATCTTATATGCCCTGAGGGTGAGGATTCATTCTATATAAATGATTACACCGACTACATTTCAGAGGAATTACCAGATATAGCTGAAGAGGAACTCGATATGCATGACTTTGCAATCGGAGGACTGAGCATGGGTGGATATGGTGCCATGATAGCAGGCTTCATCAACCCAAACAGATTCAGCCATATCCTATCCCTATCAGGTGCAATGCCGGTCTACAAGTACGAAAGGATCCTGAAGGAAGGTGGAATCACACCGGAGGACAGGGAATACAGGTTGAGGATATTCGGACCATTCGACAGGATCAGGGGGTCATACAAGGATCCGGAATACCTGATTGCAAGGTCCCGTGATATCCTTCCTCCTCTCTACATATGCTGCGGCCAGGATGATGACCATCTCAGGGATACCAGACTATTTGTAGAGGCACTGGAAAGACTCCCAGTCGACTTCACCTACGTAGAGAACGAGGGAAAGCACAACTGGGAGTATTGGTCACGAATGCTTAAGCCGGCACTCGATTGGATGAAGGCAAAGTCTAGATGATGACCTGAGCCCTACTCTCACCCTGCATGTTCCTTGTGACCTGGATCTTCTTGTCGATCCTGTCCTTGAGAGCATCAACATGAGAGATTATACCAACAAGCTTCTCCCCTCCAGCCAGGTCTCCCAATGCCTTCATGGCCAGGGAGATGCTTTCGCTGTCGAGGGAACCGAATCCTTCATCGATGAAGATCGAGTCAAGGTGTACTCCCCCTGCTTCTCTTTCGATCTCTTCACTGAGTCCAAGTGCAAGACAGAGGGAAGATAGGAACTTCTCACCACCGGAAAGTGTCTGTACAGCCCTATCGCATCCTTCATAGTGGTCGACGATGAGAACATCCAATCCCTTTGCCGAGTTGTTCTTCTCGATCTCGTCGATACGCTCCCTCTTCATCTCATATCTACCGGAAGTCATCTTCAGAAGTCTCTTGTTTGCCCTATCCAGGATCCTATCGAAATAGGCCATCTGGACATAGGTCTCAAGCCCTACCTTTTTGCTTCCTGTGAGGTGCCCGACAAAGGTTGTATAGAGCATGTCGAGATTACCGAATTCAGTATCAACCTCGTCAAACCTCTTCTGGTTCACTCCAAGATTCCCGATGATGGACCTGAAGTCTGAGATGTACCTGTATGTGTTCATCTGCACTGCATTCACATCAGCCTTGCTCACCTTGACATCGTTCAATGTATTGATGAGCTCTTCCTCATCCAGCTCACCGACCTTGATTCCCCTGAGCCTTTCCTTCTCTGTCTCGAGAGTCGTAACGATCTTCTGAAGTTCAGCTGCTGCAGAACACATTTTCCTGCTGGCATCCTGGAAGCTGTACTCGATACACTGGATCTCCTTCCTGATTCTCTCAGTCTCATCAAGAAGTGCCATCTCATCGATCTCACCGAGCTTTTCGCTCTCAGCTTCATATGCTTCGATCCTTGCATCCAGGTTACCTTCTAAAGTGGAGATCTCTGACTTAAGGGAATCGAATCCAGCAGTTGTATCCTTGATGGCATCCTTAAGCTTCTGCATCTCCTTCTCAGTCTGCCTCTTCAGGAGAGTCTCCCTACCGATCTCATCCAATCTCGACTTTAGGGATGCTACTTTCTTCTCGATGCTATTCCTTCTGTTGAAAAGAGTTACCTTTGAGTCCCCTTCCGTCTCAATCTCAAGGTCCCTAAGAGTGGATTCAAGCTTCTCCTGAACGATCTCAAGTCTTTCCTCGGCAACATCTGCCTTGTTTGCAGCATTCCTGACATTGAGGTTTCCCTCGTCTCTGAGAGCCTCCCTACGCTTCAGTTCAGCATCGGTAATATTCGAGTCCTTGAGCGCTGCAGGAACTGGATGATGAACCGATCCGCATACAGGGCAAGGTGTGCCTTCCACCAAGGTAGATGCAAGAATTCCAGCCTGCTGCGAATAGAAGATGTCATAAGCCTCCTCATAGAAGGCCCTTGCCTTATCGTATGCATCATGAACTTCCCTGAATTCAAGTCTTGCCTTCTCGACCTTTGTCTTCTCTCGCTCTACAACGGAGGTCATTGAGATGGCTTCATCAAGGGAGGATATCTCCTGCTCCTTCTCAAGGATCTCTGTATTGATGCTTACCCTCTCATCGCTATGGTCTGGCATTCCTGCATATGCATTCTCCAGATCTCCAAGCCTTCCTTCTACTGCCTTCCTCTCGGTTTCAAGCTTGTGGAATTCGCTTCTCTTGAGCTCCAGATACTCATTGTCCCTTACTATCTGGTTCCTGGTCCTTCTCAGACTCTGGATCGTCTCTATGCTTCTCCTGTTCTCATTCTCCCTGAGGATGAGAGCTGCCTTGTATTCACCATTTCGCTCTTCTGCTTCAGTGAATACAGCCTTAGCCTTCCCGGCTTCCTTCTCAGCTTCCGGAAGTCTCTCCTCAAGCAATGCAATATGCTTATCAAGCTCGTTAAAGTCATGAAGATTCTTCACGTCCCCTGTAAGCTCTATCTCCCTTGCATTGAGTATCTCGAAGGTCTTCTTCCTCTCTTCGTACTGCTCTTCAAGCACTACGAGAATCTCCTTCAGTAGCTCAATGGAATCGGCAATCGATAGATGTCTTTCCCTTACGGAGGAAAGCTTCTCCTCGACCTCCCCGCCCATCTGGACATCCGGGATCCTCCTGCACTCGACATCGATCTTTGTGTTGAGTACCTTTCTCTTCTCCTCGAGGTTCTTCCTGTCGACCTTGATCCTCTCGGTTAGAGTATCGTAGAGGGATGTCTTGAAGATCTGCCTGAAGATAGGCATCTTGTCCTTTGTGGAAGCGAGGAGCATTCTCTGGAATTCTCCCTGCGCAAGCATGGAGATCTGAGAGAACTGGTTCCTATCGAGATGCATTACCTCGTCGACAATGTAGTCGTCGACTCTCTTGACCTGGGTAATCACATCACCGTCGGGGGTTGTAAGCTCGGCTGTTGCACTTATCATCCTGACATTACCGGTTCTTGCAACCTTGTTGTAGGAAGGAGAACGCCTGATCCTGAAAGTCTTGCCTGCATACATGAATTCAAGTTCTACAAAGCAATCTTCACTGTCATCGAGATTCTTGTTGCGCAGCGCAGAACCTGTCCTGACAGAACCGCTTGGAGCTCCGTAGAGAGCAAACGAAATTGCATCGAAGATGGTAGTCTTACCGGATCCCGTAGGACCTGTGATAAGATAGAGTCCCTTGTCTAGGGAGGCAAAATCTATTTCTGCATGTTCACGGTATGAACCGAATCCTTCCATTACAAGCCTTATTGGTTTCATCTCTCACCTCCCTCCATATCTTCAAGCTTCTCTACAAGGTAATTCTCCTGCATCTCCGATAGCTCCTGCCCAGTCTGCATACTGTAGAAATCCCTGATTATATCAATTGGCTTTCGCGTCTTCATATCGCTCAATTCCTGCTCGGAGTACTCAGTCTGCCTTTCCCCTCTTCTCTTCCACTCGACCATCATGATGTATGGATAGACACACCTGAGTCGACTCATTGCATCCATCATCTCGTTCTCGTCTGTTAGCACTACCCTCAGATAATCATCCTGGTACGTAGTCCCCTCATAGAACTTCTTCTGCATCACCTCGTTGTAGCTTCCTTCGATGGTATGCATATCATGCAGGGCAGGAAGTGGTATTGTATCAACCTCTACATTTCCCTTTTCCCTGAGGACGATGCGGGTAACTGCCTTGCTGTCATGTTCCTCTGAGAAGGAATACTTTACAGGGCTTCCTGCATATCTCATCCTGTTCTCCACATTAAGGTTCTGAGGTCTATGAAGATGCCCAAGTGCTACATAGTCATAGTCCCTGTAGACATCACTTCCTACGTTCTCCACACCTCCTACACTCATCTCCTCGGAGTCCGACGTGGAAGCACCGGTCACAAACTGATGGGAAAGAAGTACATTCCTTTCGCTTAGGTCGAGCTGGTGATTCTCCAGTACTGCCCTTATTGCATCGTCGTAGCTCCTTATTTCCCTGTCCTCGCAGTAGTGCCTTACATCCTGTGGCTTCAGGAAAGGAAGAAGATGGACATACACCTTTCCATATTCATCCTCAAGCTCTACAGAATTGACCTC
>SAMEA104404106__coassemble_1965_pt1 | contig 14090 bp, 13 predicted proteins | sample SAMEA104404106__metabat2_high_PE_006 | metagenome-assembled genome bin SAMEA104404106 (sample SAMEA104404106) | Balaenoptera acutorostrata
TTGAGCAGAAGCTTCTGGTCATAGGTGTCGCGATTACAGTACTTTCCACCCTTGTTGGAACATATGTGATCTGGATGCTGCTTGGAAGGTTTCTCAAGCCCCTTGATGAGCTTTCCTCTCATATGAAGCTTGCCGACAGGAACAGGCTTCTTGAGAGAGCAGAGCTGGTAAGCACTACAACAGAGATAGATGACATCATCACATCCTACAATTCCATGATAGACCGGCTCTCCTCCGCTTTCGACACGCAGCGCAGCTTCTCTGAGTACATAGCCCATGAGATCCGGACTCCACTTGCAGTTACGAAAGCCAAGATAGATGTATGGAAGAAGGAAGGCTCGGGAAATGCCGATGAACTTGTGGACTCGATATCACGCCAGGTAAGGATGCTGTCCGACATGGTGGATGGAATACTGGAGCTTACCAAGGTGGAGAGAAGTGAGCTCAGGGATGATGTTCCACTTGGGATGGTAGCTGAGGAAGTGCTACTGGATCTGGAGGATATGGCTTCCCAGATGGGTGTCGGCCTGTCCCTTGAGGATGGAATCGACATAGAAAGCTCCGAATTTAAGGTAAAGGGAAGCCATGAGCTTCTACATAGGGCGCTATATAACCTTGTACAGAACGGAATCAAGTACAATAGGGAAGGAGGACGTGTCGAGATAGGACTTTCCTCAGATCAGGATCATGTATATCTGACTGTCCTCGATACGGGAGTCGGCATTCCGGAGGACGAGCTGAAGGATATCTTTACACCGTTCTACAGGTGTCAGCAGAGTATTGCAGGCGGTAAGCCTGGATATGGAATAGGGCTTGCCCTTACAGAGAAGATACTTGAGCATCACAGTGCAGAGATCGGGGTAAGGCCTGGTAGGGATGGTGGAAGCATTTTCACCATTGCATTCGACAGGGGAGATGTAAGAGATGAGAATACTTGTTGTTGAAGATGAACTAGAGCTCCTGAAGACTCTTGGAAAGGGACTGGAACTCGATGGATATACCGTTGATCTCTCTCCCGATGGGGAGGATGCAATGGAGAGGATAGCCCTCTATTCCTATGACCTTGTGCTGCTCGACCTGAACCTTCCAGGAGTATCCGGTCTAGAGGTACTTCAGAATGCAATGGAATACAACAGCAACCTGAAGGTCATGATACTGACATCGCGAGGCGATGTCGAGACGAAGGTACAGGGACTGGACCTTGGAGCAATAGACTACATGGTGAAGCCATTTGACTTTGTCGAGCTTGAAGCCAGGATACGTTCGATATTGAGGCGTTCCTTCAGGATAGAGAGCAAGGTACTTGAAGTGGGGGACCTCTCGTTCGATACCGTAAGGAGGACTCTCATTGCCGGAGGCAGGGAGGTGGTCCTTACCAGGAAGGAAACCCTGATGATCGAATACCTCATGAGGAATTCAGATAGGATCGTCTCAGCTGAGGAGCTTTTCGAGCATGCATGGGATACTGAGCTCGAGTTCCAGAGCAATTCACTCAGAGTGCATCTTACTACGCTTCGCAAGAAGATAAAGGATGAGCTGGGATACAACCCAATCCAGAATAGGATCGGGGAGGGCTATTTCATCTCCTCTGAAAGGCGTGGATAGCTTAACATTGATTTAATCCTTTTATGCTAATCTCCTCACATTGAGGAGATTCTACATGATTGAAACAGATGTTGCATATGAATACTATGAGGAGACTCCAAGGCGTAGGAGACTTACTCAGCTGAGATGGTTTGACGTTCTTATAATAACGGTCATTCTCTTTGGCTCTGCCATCCTTGACAGTACCATGACTTTCCTTTCCTTCGGCTCTGAGGCTGTAACAGGAGCGCTTACCCAGACTCTGGATGAGGCTCTGGAAGTACTTCCAGTCTTCACCCCGTTTGATGACCTCTATGCAATAATCCAGGAAGTGTGCCTTCTTGCTGTAGCTTTTGTCTATCTGAAGCTGAGGCATTTCGATTTCTCGGTCTGGAAGATAAAGGCTTCCTTGAAGGGAACTGGATGGGGAATACTGCTGTTCTTCGTTACAGGACTCCTATTTGATATCCTCAGCATAGTTGTCTATGGCTGGAGTGATTTCAGCAGGATGCTTGGCTACCATGAGCTACTGCCAATCCTGGTGGAAAGTACCCTGGTACTCTTCGTGTTCTCACTTCTCAACGGTTTCTTCGAGGAGATCTTCTTCCTTGGGGTATGTACTGCAGTAAACCCGAAGTACAGATGGGCATATCTATTGTATTCCCTTGTTGTAAGGTTCAGCTTCCATACATACCAGGGGCTGGTATCATCAATCGGGATTGGACTCATACTGGGAATCCTCTATTACGTACTCTTCATGAGAAGCAGGGACCGCAATCTCTATCCATTCTTCATAGCTCATGCAGGAGCTGACCTGATAGGACTCACATTCCTTCCTCTGCTGTAGCTGTTGATTCCATTTACCTATTTCCCCTGCCTCGAAAGTCGAGGCATTTCATCTGCCAAGGCAATGAAAAAGCACCGGGATTCCACCGATGCTGTAAAGGGATCTGCTTCAGATCCTATCTGAATGTCTCGTGTGAGAAGATGTCATCCTGAAGGAACATGTTGTCGATACTCTTGAAGTACCTGCTGTTTCCCTTCCTGATTACGTTCATTATAGCCTTTCCTGCAGCGCTTAGATGAGATGCTGCATTCATGATACCTGTGTACATCATTCTATTTCCTCCTATGATGTGGATTCTTTCGGTGCAAGGTAAGGACAAGTGCTGTCTTGGGGAAATGTGGAAACGCCTTGCGCCCTGTCTGAGGTGAGAGTCTTCCCTGGGGAATGTAAGGGTAATGAAAGCTCTCTATATGTTTCCTGTCTTATAAAAGGTTTATCACCACGGTACATGAGTGGAAGTATCTATGTATAGATATGTACCTAAAGGAGATACCTTGTCTGTTTGGTTGAGTAGAATAGCAGAAAAGATTGAGCGTGGCTAGTGGCTTCAAGAAGATTCCTAGAAGAGTTTCTCTCTACTTCATTTGTATTCCCAGCGTAGCTTGAATCTGCTCTGGAACACACTCCCTTTTCACATGGCGGACTGGGGAATATATGGAAAATGAAGTATTTGTGGAAAATTACAGACTACCCAGATCTTTCAAGACACTGATATGAAATAAACGGGACCTTTGATGGACACTTTGATATATTATACGTGTTCTCGATTAAAACTTTAGAAAATGTCTCATTCAAAATCTAATGAATCAGAGCTGTCTCTTTCTAAGCCTGAAAATAATGCGATTTCAATATATTCTTATATTGCAAGTAATTATTTATCTATAATTTTAAGAGTGTGTTGATGGCATTGTGTCTGCACTCCTTTTGGGTTTGCCTATTTCGACTTTTTTCCTATATAATTGAGCCATCAAATATCAGGACATTAGAATGGTTAGGGCACTTGCAGTATTCGATATGGATGAGACATTGATCAACTCGGATTTCATATGGCTGGAATCAGCTGTCAGCTTCATGAAGGAGAAGGAAATTCCAATGGATGTGGATGTGGAGAATCTCTTCTATGAAAAGGGATTCGGTGCTGTTGTCTCCCTGATAAGGAAATGCATTCCATCCATGAGCGAAGAGGATGTATTCTCATCTCTTTCAGTGATTGCAGAGGAAGGATATAGGACGGAGGCCACCATAAAGGAAGGGGCATTCGAACTCATCGGGAAGATGAGGTCTCTTGGCTATGTCCCTGTGATCCTCACTGCAAACAACCCATGTCTTTCGAAGATCATCAGGGAGAGATTCGATTTCCCTGTAGACAGGTGGTTCTCTACAAGGGAACTCGGGATTGGTAAGGGGGATGTGCATGTATATGACCTCATCGCATCCTCCTACGGCCTCAGGGCAGAGGATACAGTACTCTTCGACGATGGTGAGTACGCCTTGAAGGCAGCTCTCGAGGGAGGACTCAAGGCAATAAGAGTCTACTCGAGAAAGGAAGCATCAAGGGCTGAGGTCAAGTGTCCGACTCTCATGGAGCTTACGGATTTCAGGACGGAGATGCTTTCCTAGGACAGTGATGACTGACGATGGCTTCCCACCTTGGGAAGTGGAGAATACAGGAACAAATGGATTATCAGGAGGAACAGTAAATGGATGTAAGGCTTGAGAACGTCACCAAGATGTTCAACGATACAGCTGCTGTAAAGGATGTTACCTTGAATATCACAGATGGAAAGCTGACAGGACTGCTTGGACCATCTGGATGTGGAAAGTCAACTACACTCTATCTCATCAGTGGACTCGAGACACCGACGACAGGAAGGATCTACTTCGATGGAAAGGATGTGACAGACCTCGATCCCGAGGAGAGGGGAGTGGGACTGGTCTTCCAGAACTACGCTCTCTATCCTCACATGACAGTACTTCAGAACATCATGTTCCCTCTCGAGAACCAGAAGGTTCCAAGGAAGGAAGCAAGGGAGAAGGCACTTGAGATGGCAAGGCTCACAAGAGTCGATGGCCTTGTGGACAGGAAGCCGAATCAGCTCTCGGGCGGTCAGCAGCAGAGAGTTGCAATTGCAAGAGCCCTTGTGAAGAAGCCAAGTGTGCTTCTTCTCGACGAGCCGCTTTCAAACCTCGATGCAAGACTTCGTATCGAGATGAGGGAGGAAATCAGGAGGATCCAGGTCGAGACAGGTGTTACGACAGTCTTCGTAACCCACGACCAGGAGGAGGCTCTCATGATTACCGACGAGGTCGTACTCATGAAGGATGGCGAGTATCTTCAGCAGTGCCCTCCTCAGGAGATGTACGTGCATCCTGACAATCTCTTCGTTGCATCATTCCTGGGCAATCATCCGATCAACATCGTAAATGGATCTGTGAAGGATGGCTATATGCTCCTCTCGGGGCAGAAGCCATATAGGCTTGAGGGAATTCCTGACGGCGACTACCGTTTCGGCTTCAGGGCCGAGTGGTTCACTGATGGTTCGGACTTCATAGTCGAGCTTGACGAGGTATCCACACATGGCAGGGACCAGATTGCCGAGTTCGAGCTTGGCGGAAGTCCTGCAAAGGCAATTACGGACAGCATCAGATATCTCCAGAAGGGAATGAAGGTCTCCTTCTCCCTCAAGGAGGATATGTTCTATGTATTCGACAGGGACGGCAGGGAAATCAGAAGGAAAGGACTATGAAGAGAGATAGGAAGCCGATGACGCAGAAGGAGCTTCTGTATCAGGCAAAGGGTTGGCTATATGTAACCCCGGCTCTGCTGATCAAGATGGTCTTTGTCGTCTATCCTCTCATCAGGGCCTTCAGGATGGCTTTCTACAGGAAGTACAACTACATCACCGATATGGGAAGCGGCTTCGGTCTCAACTCGTTCAGGTATGTCCTGTCCGACCCGAAGTTCCATTCGGCACTATCGAATACCATGATGATATTCTTCGTCGGTCTTCCGATTGCCATGGTGCTTGCAGTCATCATTGCACTTCTAATCAACAGGAGGGGAAAGAGCTATCCGTTCTTCCAGACGATCTACTTCCTTCCATATGTGACAAGCACGATCGCCATCGGTGTCGTATTCAGGGTGATGTTCCATGCAGACTATGGCTACATCAACCATATACTGCAGCTGGTTGGCCTGAATCCGGTAAGATGGCTCTCCGACCCGAAGATCGTCATCTGGAGCATAATCATCTTCTACATCTGGTCGGGACTTGCCTTCAAGGTGATCATCCTGCTAGCCGGCCTGAAGAGGATCGACCCACAGATATACAAGGTTGCCAAGATCGATGGTGCCAAGTCCAACTGGAGGATCTTCAGGAGGATAACGCTTCCACTGCTGTCCCCGACACTCTGGTCGCTCTTCATCGTATCTGCAATCTATGCACTCAAGATGTACAACGAGATCTTCTCGCTCTTCGCAGGCGGTACAGGACCTGCTGACAGTGCGATGACAGTATCCTTCTACATCTACAACATGTTCTACGAGAGAAACCAGGTCAACTATGCATCAGCTGCCGCTGTAATCATGTTCCTCATCATCCTCGCGATCACACTCGTCCAGAAAGCTGTCGGAAAGAAGCTTACATACTACTAGGGGAAGGCCATATGACAAGAACACAGAAGAAGATGCTCTCAGCATTCGAAATCGTATTGCTCCTGATTGGAACCGTATTGATGCTCTTTCCTTTCGTATGGATGATTCTCACATCCTTCAAGACAGGACCCGAGTCCGTAATGACTCCTCCAACCTGGCTTCCCCAGGATGGATGGCATTTCGAGAACTTCCCTGCTGTCTTTGCAGAAGCTCCGTTCGGTCGCTACTTCCTTAACACATTCATCGTGTCTGCCATGTCCACAGTCCTTACACTACTTGTATCGATTGGAGCTGCATACGCACTTTCACTCCATTCCTTCAAGGGAAGCGGGGTAGTCCTCACATTCTTCATCGCAACGATGATGGTTCCCGAGGAGATCCTCATCATCCAGAACTATGTGACGGTTGCCAAGATGAACCTGATGGATACATACCTCGGTATCGTACTTCCAGGCGTTGCAAGCGGAATGTACATCTACCTTCTCAGGGAGAACTTCATGTCCTTCCCGATTGCACTAAGGAAGGCTGCGAAGATCGACGGATGCAAGGACTACAAGTTCCTCTGGAGGATATTGCTTCCGAACTGCACATCGGTTCTCACGACAATAGCCCTCCTTACATTCATCAGCGCATGGAACAGCTTCCTATGGCCGCTCATGATAACCAACTATGATGCACACAGGGTCCTTACGATCGGACTCATGCATTTCAATACAGGCGCATCTTCCAGGATCAACCTCCAGATGGCTGGAGCAACTGTAATCGTGCTGCCTGTAATCATCGTATATCTCATATTCAGAAAGCAGATCATCCGTGGCGTCGCAAGTGGCGGCGTCAAGGGTTGACAGGTAGAAAAGGAGTAAAGGAAATGAAAAGAAGAAGTCTCTTGCTGATTCTCATCGCACTCATGTCCGTTTCACTCTTTGCAGGTGGTGCTGCAGAAAGTGTTTCATCCAATGACGGAGCCATCGATACCGTAATCGACAGCCCTGTAAGAATCGAGTTCTGGCATAGCTTCTCGGGAACTCAGCTCGAAACCATCGAGGGACTCTGCGACGAGTTCAATGCAACTGTAGGCGCTGAGAAGGGCATAACCGTAGTTCCTGTTGCACAGGGTTCGTCTACAAAGCTCTACTCGAAGGTCATCGGTGCAATCAAGGCCGGAAACGCTCCAGCAGTAGCACTTGCAAACCCTAAGTTCGTCCAGGACTACATAACTGCAGACTACGTAGTTGACCTGAAGCCATATATCGAGGATCCTGAAGTCGGAATGGAAGACTACGATGACTTCTTCAAGGCTTTCAGGGAGGAAAGCGAGTCCTACTCGATTCCTGGAATCTACTCCCTTCCGCTTGCAAAGAACTCTGATGTACTCTATTACAATGCAGACCTCTTCGAGGAGCTCGGACTCGAGCCTCCAACAACATGGGAGGAACTGGAGGAAGTATCCAGGGTGATCTATGGAATAACCGGCAAGGGCGCAATGGGATACGACAACATACAGTATCTCTTCGAGAACCTTACCCTCCAGTATGGCGGTGGCTATACTGACAGCGAGGGAAACCTCCTCTTTGCAGACAGCCCTGAAGCAGTCGAGGCTCTGGAGATGTATGCCGGAAACGTCAAGGAGGGAATCTGGAGGACAGCTGGAGAGGACTACTTCTTCTCAGGTCCATTTGCAAAGGAGACCATCCAGATGTACATCGGTGGAACTGTAGAGAGCTCATACATCAACATGAAGGAGCCTTCCTTCAGATGGTCTGCAACGGCTCTTCCTCAGAAGGACCCGGATAATCCGAAGACACTCTGCTACGACCATGTTATCTGTGCACTCAGGAACAATGACAATCCTGAAAGCCAGTATACAGCCTACGAGTTCATCAAGTTCCTGACATCCACAGAGTCTTCAAAGGCTATCTCGATGAACACATCCTACATGGCTGTAAGGCAGAGTGTACTCGAGGATCCTGAGTATGCAAGCTTCCTCGCAGAAGGTGGAAACGATGCTCTCAAGGCAGCATACTCACAGATCGACTCCCTCTATCATCAGGCTAACTTCGTCTGCGACACATATACTACAAGTACAGTCGACAACGAGGTGACTTCCATGATGAAGAAGGTTCTCGAGAACGGAGAGGATCCGAAGACTGCAATCGATGCTGCAGTAAAGGCTCTCAGATAAATCAAATTCATTCAGGCATAGGGGGCATCCCCTATGCCAAAGGTGTTGTAGATGCTTTCAGTTGATGTCTTCACAGAAAGAAGTATAAATGGATATCCCCTTGATGTATTGGTAAGCTGCCTGCAGAAGTCCATACGTCGTGGTGATTGGGAAACGGCTGTGCAGGTTGCTGTTGAATTGATGTACACTTCCAGGGAACTGGAGGACTATGTATGGCAGCGCCTCCTTGTAATAAGCGCAGAGGATATAGGATCTGCAAACTGGTATGCAAATACCGTTGTCTGGAACCTCAGGAGCTCCTCCCGTCTAATCGATGACGAGATGATCGGAGATAGGCGCATCCTCATCGTCCAGGCAATCAGGTTCCTCTGCTCCCAGGAGAAGGACAGGTCAAGCTGCCTGATTTCCGACATTGCAAAGAGGGAGTTCGGGAAGAGGGAGATCGAGTTTGGCGACTATGTCTATGACATGCATACCACGGAGGGACTGAAGCGTGGAAGAGGATTCGATTTCTTCCTCGATACTGCATCCAAGGTCGTTCCAGATGTAAACGAGAAGGAGGAGGCTGCTCTCAAGGAGAGGCTCAGGAAACTCCTTAGCGACGAGGAAAGATGATTTTCCGTCCTATCTGATCAGGAGAGAGTCCTGTCTCCTTCAGAAGATGAATCCAAGTTCATCCATGATCGGAGTCTCTCCGATGATGAAGGAGCTTGAAAAAGGAGGTCATATGGATAAGGTTGTCGTCATAAGCGTCGATGCGATGATTGGCGAGGACCTGAAGGTTCTCAGAACAGAGCCATGTCTCAGGGAACTCTTCGGGAAATCTGCAGTTGTCTCTTCTGTAATGCCTGTGTTTCCCTCCCTTACATTCCCCTGCCATGTATCGATGCTCACTGGATGCCACCCGATGAGGCATGGTGTAATCAACAACGAGGAATTCAGTGTCGGAGGGAAGGATGTTCCATGGATATGGTTTACATCCCAGCATAGGGAGCCGACTCTCTTCCACTTTGCAAAGAAGGAAGGGCTCAGTACCGCATCGATCGGCTGGCCATCGACTTCCGGATGTCCCGATGTCGACTATCTTGTCACCGGAATATATGCAAGGGGAGAGCGCGACGAGCTCGATTCTCCTTGTGTACAGGATATCTGCGATAGGAACCACCATCTTCTTGAAGGACTCAGGACGGACAATGTCGATGAGTTCGTAAAGCTTACTACCCGTGAGATCATCCTTAGATATCAGCCGGACCTTACACTATGCTATCTTGCCTTGATCGACAGCCAGCGTCATAAGCTCGGATACGAGACCGAGAAGCATGTTTCATCCCTTCAGCGTATTGCCAGACGCATCTCGAGGATAGTGGAAGCGACAAAGAAGGCCGGAGTATATGATGAGACTACCTTCTTCATCACATCCGACCATGGTCAGATAAACAACAGGTATACATTCTCGATCAATGAAGTGCTCAGGCAGAAGGGCTATATCGAGCTTGATGAGGGTGGAAACATCACAGACTGGAGGATCTATGCCCATTCCTCTGCATTCACTGCAGAGATATATACAAGGAACATAACCGACAGCGAGGCGCGTAAGGTTCTCGAGGAGATAGGAATGGAATATCCGGAATGTGTGGATAGGATCCTCACCCGCTACGAGACCAGGATGATCTACCATACTGACGGTGACTATACCTTCATGATAGAAGGTATCGAGGGAGTATCATTCGGCTCAAGGATTCCTGCTGATGTTTTTCAGGAACCTGGCAAGGGGGATTTCAGGACTGCCCTTGCAACTCATGGCCATTCACCTGAGCGGGGACCGAAGCCAGTCTTCATGGTTCTCGGAAAGCGTGCGAGGGATGGAATCGTCCTGGAGGAGGCATCCCTAGTGGATGAGGCTCCTACAGTCCTTAAGGTATTTGGAATTGATATGCCTGGAGTTGACGGGCATTCGTTGGATTCTTTGTTGGAGGTTTGAAATGAAGAATGAAAGACATGTAGTTCTCATAAGCATAGATGCTATGATCACATCGGATATTGCAGAGTTCAGGAAGAGGAAGAATATGGGGAAGCTGCTCGAGAAGGCTTCCTATGTAGACGAGGTGCATTGCATCTATCCTACATATACATATCCATGCCATGCTTCGATAATGACAGGATGCTATCCCGAGAGGCATGGAATCTACCATAACGATGTATTCAATCCATTCTCTTCCCATGATGAATGGTTCTGGTATTCAAGGGCGATCAAGGTCCCGACAATGGTGGATGTTGCAAAGGCAGCTGGACTTGTGACCTCGACTGTCGTATTCCCAGTGCAGGGTGGAAACTCAGCAGACTACTGCATTCCTGAGATCTGGAATCTCGAGAGCGGCGCAGATCCTGACGATGCATTCCTTCCTGCAACCTCTGAGAAGGCTCTTCCAATCTACAGGAGACATAAGGGCGAACTGAACTGGATGAAGACACCCGAGTTCGATTACTTCAGCACGAACTGTGCATGCGACATCATCAGGGAGGCAAGGCCTCATCTGCTATGCATGCATCTTTCATACCTCGACCATCAGAGACATAACAATGGATTCGAGACCGAGAAGGTGCTCCATGCAATCGATTTCATCGATGAGAGGGTTGGTGAGGTCGTAAAGGCTGTAGAGGATGCAGGAATCATGGATTCGACAGATTTCATCCTTCTTGGCGACCATGGCCACATCAATGTGCACAATGTATTCAACATCAACATGCTTCTCAAGGAGCGTGGATACATCGATGTGGATGAGAGCGGTAAGGTAAGGGATTTCAGGATAATGGTCCACAGCACATCGTTCTCAGGTCATGTCTACTGCAAGGATGTAGATCTCGATGAGGCAAGGAAGGTACTTGATGAAATCAGGGAAAGCTATCCTGAGTATGTGGAGCGTGTGTTGACAGCATTTGAGGCTGAGGAGATCTATCATCTATCTGGACCTTTCGATTTCGTACTTGAGGGCCAGACAAATGTCATATTCGGCTCCGCCCTTTCCGGAGACCTTGTATGCCATCCTGAGAAGGGATCCTACAAGTACAGCTTCTCGACCCATGGCTTTGCACCTGAGAAGGGAGCAAATCCTCCTTTCATCATCTCTGGTCCGGATGCAAGGTCTGGAGTGCATGTGAGGAATGCGCGCCTCATAGATGAAGCTCCTACAGTACTCGATATCCTTGGACTCAGTATGCCGACTACACAGGGTAGGTGCATTGATGGCCTATTGAAGAATCCGGGATCTGCCAATAATATATAAGTGATGAGATATCTGAAGGAAATAGTACAGGAAAGCAGGCAGGAGTATACAAGACACCTGCCACTGTCTGCAATTGAAGCCGCTCCGTTTGCCTCTGCAAGAGTCAAGCAGGGCGGTTATGGTTTCCACGACAGGGATTTCTTTGTCCAGAGAACTGCCAATAGAGGTTTCCATGTATTCGTATTCACCTTCAGCGGCAAGGGCAGGATGGTTCTCGAGAACGGTTCAGAGTTCATCCTTTCCAAGGGAGACCTCTTCGTCTCCTGGTCTTCGGGACAGGGACATTTCGAGGAATGCTATTCTGAAGAGCCATGGGAGCATCTCTGGATAACCTTCTGGGATACGTCCCCGTATTTCAGATCGAATGGACGGGACTATGAGATAATGGAATTCACCGGAAGGGATATGATACTTTCCGACCTCTTCCAGAAGATATGCGATGAGGATGTGTTCCGTGATGAGATGTCCCTGGAGGCGATCGGAGCATACGAGACGGTATTCCTCATCACCATGAACAGGATACTCAACTTCACAGACAACAGTCTGAAGAGTAGGCAGAGACAGGACCTTTCCGAACTCTGGGCCAAGGTTGAGGCGAATACGGAACTCGGATGGACAGTCTCGGATCTCTGCAGTGAGGTTGGATACTCCAAGGCTCATCTTACCAGACTATGCAAGGAACTCTATGGAAAGGCTCCAAGTGAGAAGGTGAGGGAGCTGAAGATGAACCATGCCAAGGTACTTCTCCATAATACGAACCTCTCGATTGCCGAGATTGGAAGGTCCATAGGATATGATTCCCCTGCAGTATTCTCGGCTGCATTCCATGAGCATCTGGGTCTTTCTCCAAGAAGCTTCAGGAAGGAAGGAAGCCAGAGAAGTGGAAGAAGATGATTCATCCCAATTGAGTCTTGATATGAAAGACGGCACTGGAGTTGTCACTTCCCGTGCCGTTTCCCTGCTATATGCAATTCCTACTTTATTACCCTTATGATGTAGCCCTTGAGGTATTCGCTCTCCGGAAAGCTCAGCCTTATCGGATGGTCGGATCCAGCTCCTAGGGACTCGAGGACCTGAACCTCTACTCCTGCATCCTTTGCTGCCCAGGATAGCATCATTCTGAAGTCTTCCCTTGTCATTGCACCCGAACATGAGAAGGTTGCGATGATTCCATTTGGCTGGATCTTCATCATTGCAACCCTGTTGAGGTCCTTGTAGGCCTTCATTGCGTTCTCGAGCTTTCCCTTTGTCTTTGCAAGCTTCGGTGGATCGAGGACTATGAGGTCGTACTTTCCTTCCTCTGTCCTTCTCATCTCCTCGAAGCAGTCACCTGAGAGGATCTCAACCTTCTCGCGTGTTCCTTCTGGGAGTGTTCCCCTGTTCTCGTTGAGATGTACCTGATATAGAAGGTGTCTCAGTGCAGACTCCGATGCATCGATGCTCTTTACGCTCCTAGCACCTTCCTTAAGCATGTGCATTGTGAATGCACCTGTGTAGGAGCAGACATCAAGGCATGTCCTTCCCTCTGCGTACTTTGAAACCAATACACGGTTGTCTCTCTGGTCACAGTAGAAACCGGACTTCTGTCCCTTTGTAAGAGGTACCTCGTAGTAGATGCCGTTCTCGAGGATAGTTACAGGCTCGAGCTCTGCCTCGTCAAGCTTTGTCTCGACTCCATTCTTGAAGTATCTAGGCTTTGATGAGATTCCCTCGCTCGATGCGTACTGGGGATCTGCATTGAAGATGATCACATCAGGATGGAGCATATTGTCGAGTGTCTCTGCAATGACAGGAGTGAATGTGTTTGCGAACCTGCTTGAGATTACGACTCTTATTGCCGAGCTGTAGACGTCAGCTGCAATGCCAGGCAGGAAGTCTGCCTCCCCGTGGATTATCCTGCAGGCGTTTGTATTGCTTTCCCTTGAGAGGAATTCCCTTCTTCTCAGGACTGCTTCCCTTACCTTTGTAGCTACCCACTTCTCATCGACACTCTCCTTCCTGTTCCAGGATAGGAGGTGAAGTACGATATGGCTCTTCTCGTCGTACCAGCCATGGGCGATGAATTCGCCCTTGTCTGTATATACCTCTGCCCAGTCCTCCTTGGAGAACTCAGGCTCTGTCCTATCTATTGCTCCTGTGAAGACCCATGGATGGTGCCTGAGGAGCTGCTTTTCCTTTCCGTGCTTGATTGTGATTCTATACATACCATGGAGTTTAAGCTTTAGAGGCTTTCCGTTGCAATTGTCTTTGGAAGGTATTGCTGAAATTTCAAGCTGCTTTCTAGCCAGAATGCCTGGATATACGGGATGATGAGAGGCTATCCTTCCCTGTAAGTCGATCAAGCTCCCCTTTGCATGGTGCTACCATGTGTGGCGGGAACCTTGTATCCCTTTCCCACTGGATGATGTTTTCCTGCTTGAGATGACATTTTTCCTAGGTTTTCAGATGGGTCTCATCGCTTGATTATGTAATCTATGGGAACAGTCTGTAGTTTTGGATTTCCTTTGTGTGGATGGATAGACGAAATTCGTCTTAAGT
>SAMEA104404106__coassemble_2030_pt1 | contig 13746 bp, 9 predicted proteins | sample SAMEA104404106__metabat2_high_PE_006 | metagenome-assembled genome bin SAMEA104404106 (sample SAMEA104404106) | Balaenoptera acutorostrata
TTGCAAGCTGCTTGGCATCGTCTACTGAGATCTTCATCTTCTTTGCCATGAGCTCTACATCGATCTTTACAAGCGCCAGCAGTCCTCCATCTTCTGGTACTACGAGAGATTCTGTAACAAACTCCTCAGCGTTGATGAGGTTCTCGATTCCCTCTGGATAGATGTTCTCACCGCTTGGGCCAAGTATCATGGTCTTCTTACGACCCTTCAGTGCAAGCATCTTGGACTTAGGATCTATGTAGCCAAGGTCTCCAGTCCTGAAGAAGCCATCCTCTGTGAAGACCTCCCTGTTGAGCTCCTCATTGTTGTAGTAGCCCTTCATGATGTTAGGACCCTTTACGATGACTTCTCCTATTCCGTTCTCATCAGGCTCGTCTATCCTGAGGTCGCAATCCTTTACAGGCCTTCCTATGAAGCCAGGCTTATGGTCCTTCTTCCTTGGTGAGCATCCTGCTATGAGAGGAGATGTCTCTGTAAGACCATAACCGATGAGGTAAGGAAAGCTTCCCTTGTAGAGGAATCTCTCGACCTCCGGATCCAGTGGGGCACCTCCTACGCCGAATACCTTCAGCCTTCCTCCGAATGTTGCCTGTATCTTCTTGCAGATTACCCTATGGATGAACCATGAGAAGATAGGATTCTCATTGAGCTTCGCAACCTTCTGGTTGTCCCTGAGGACCGGTAGCACTGCTGCCTTGTAGATCTTCTCCATCAGCAGTGGAACTGAGAACATGCCTACAGGTCTCACTTCCTTCAATGCTGGCAGGAGGATCGATACTGCTGGTGGCTTACCAAGGAATGTGATCTCACATCCGCAGAGAAGAAGGAGCACCTGTCCCATCGTGAATTCATATACATGGCTCATCGGAAGGAGCGAGAGTACCTGCATGCCAGGCTTTACATTGAAGTACTGGTCTGTGTTGAAGTCCGCGCATCTAAGTAGGTTCATATGGGTAAGCATTACCCCCTTTGAAGAACCAGTGGTACCAGATGTGTAGATGATGGATGCTATGTCGTCCTCAAGTGGGATGTTCTCATCAAGCTTCTTCTGCTCGATCCTATGGTCTGTTGTCTTACGGCCCTTAGCCTTGGAGTACTCTGATGGCTCTACATACTCGATCTCGAACATGTCCTCCAGTCTGTAGATATCAATGTCGATATCCTTCAATACAGAGGATATCTTCCTGTATTGGTTCTCGTTCAGGAAGATTGCCCTTGCTCCAGAGTCCTTCAGGATGTTCTCTGCGTCCTTTGCTGTGAAGTCAGGAAGGATCGGAATTGCTGTAAGGCCAATCGATGTAGCTGCTACGTATGCAACCATCCACTCTGGAGAGCTTTCTGCCATGATGGCGATTCTATCACCTCTATGGTAGCCGACTTCAAGAAAGTATGAGGAAGTTGCCCTTACATGGTGGGCGAACTCCCCATAGCGCATCTCTCCTTCCTTACGGAATACCTTGTACATCACTCTCTTATGGAAGCGGGACTCTATCGCCTCCAGGAAAGCCCTGAAGGTGTAGGATGTGAGAGTCTTGATCGTGAGTCCATCCTCACGCCTTATCTTCCTGCAGAGCTTCTTTGTTATTACCTTCTTCTTTTCCTTTTTCTTCTTGTCTTTCATGTCTTTCTTGGTCCTGTGCCTTTAATTTACACAATGTAGAATAGTGTCAACAATATTAGATTAGGGGAAATCCCCTCCATTTCATATAGTGATTTCTTACTGTTCTGCGTTTCTGTCTGAAACTACACCAAAGTGAAGCTGAGCTTCACATTGTGTGTATCGGTGTTAGAATATAGGGAGAATGAGAGATAAGGAGTGTATTCTATGCTGGAGAGAAAGGATGTCGTCGATTTCTGTTCCCTGTTGATATCCACCAATTCCGTATCGGGAAATGAGGGGAAAGTGGCTTCCATCATACAGGATAAGATGAGAGAGCTCGGTTATGACGAGGTTGGAACCGATGAGCTTGGGTCTGTATATGGAATCATAAGGGGTGGAATCCCGAAGACGATCATGTTCGAAGGACATATGGATACAGTCGATGTATCGGACCTGTCGAGATGGGATACGGATCCCTTCACAGCAACCATCAGGGATGGAAGGATGTATGGACGGGGAACATCCGATATGAAGTCTGCAGTAGGCTGCATGGTTATTGCTGGTGGTGATATAGTTAAGCTTGACTATGCCTCAAGACCTACTGTAATCGTGGTTGGAGTTGTATTCGAGGAGATCTTCGAAGGCAAGGCGTTTGGAAATATGCTCGATCATTTCCATCCCGATGCTGTCGTAAACGGAGAGTCGACCAACCACTATCTGATGAAGGGACAGAAGGGAAGGGCTGAGATAGAGATCGTAACCCATGGTCAGAATGCGCACTCTGCGCATCCTGAGAAGGGAATCAATGCAATCATGAGGATGAATGATGTGCTGACTAGGCTCAGTAGCTTGAAGTGCCCTGAGGATGATAAGGTCGGCAAGGGACTCATGATTGTGACAGACATAATATCAAGTCCATATCCAGGAGCATCTGTAATACCTGACAGGTGCAGGATAACAATCGATAGGCGCCTTGTGCTCGGTGAGACTGAGGAGAGCGTAATAAGCGAGCTTGAGAGGGAGATCGATGGGGATGAATCTGTAAGGTCTATCGGGCTTGTTACGGCAGAGGTCACTACATACAAGGGAGCTAAATTGAAGGCTGAGAGATTCTTCCCTGCCTGGGTGACTGAAGATGAAGAGCCGATCATGAAGGCCGCCAAGAAGGCAATAGCGGACGTTGGAGAGAAGGTTGAGACGAACATCTACCAGTTCTGCACGGATGCATCCGAGTGTGCAGGAAGAAGGAATATCCCGACTGTTGGATATGGACCGGGAAACTCAAACCTTGCACACATCGACAACGAGTATGTCGAGATAGAGGACCTATATAGGGTAACCGAAGTATATATCAACATCGTGAAGCATTTTGCAGGGATGTAGGGGATACTGAGAGCATCCAGTGATTCAGGCGGCTTTCCTTCGGGATGGTCGCCTTTCTTTGTAGAATACTACAGAATACAGGGAAGTAATGGAGTGTATCATATGAATAGGGGGTGGGAACAGAATAGAGCTTGAAGGAGATGCTGGAAAATGTTTGCAAGAGACACTTATCTGGATGAGATGATACCCTGTATAGGAAGTGATGAGATAAAGGTACTTTCAGGTGTAAAGGGTGCTGGCAAGCATACACTCCTGAAGCATGTCATCAGGAAGATGGTATCATCCGGTGTTGATGAGGGAAACATAATATATGTTGACCTGGAGGATTTCAGATACAGCTTCGTTAACCACTATCTAGGACTCAGAAGGGAAATCGAGAGACATATATCCTCAAGGACCGGGCGCCTCAGGCTCTTCATTGCAGATGTTGACAGGATCGATGACTGGAGGGATATGCTGCAGGATGAGACTCTTGGCAATCCCGAGATATGGGTTACAACCTCCACAAGGCATTTGCTGAAGAACAGGGAGAAGGAGAGCATTCGATACAGGACCTTCACGATATTTCCCCTTTCCTTCAGGGAGTTCCATTCATTCCTATCTGAACTCGATCCGACGCTGGACAGGAATGAGATATTTGCAAGATTCTTCCATCAGGGTGGAATGCCCGGATGCCTGAAGTATGGAAATGAATGCGAGAAATCCGTTTCCTACAGGCAGCAGCTTTTAAGACGTATAGAATTCGAGGATATATGCCTTCGCTACAGGATCAGCAAGCCAGTTGTGATGGAGAAGATAATCCTCCATATGGCAGCATCCACCGGCAAGATGTTCTCGGACCTCAGCCTGAGTGGAATGATAAAGCTCGATAGGCTTCATGTCTCACCTCTGACAGCACATCAGATAATGGAGAACCTAGAGAACTCCTATCTCTTCTCATGTCTTAAGCGTAGGGACGTGATTACCGGTTCCCTGGACAAGTCAGATGAGATGGTATACTTCTTCGACCATGGAATAAGGGAAGCTCTCTGTGGTGACAATGCCGAGATAGCTGACTACATACTCGAGAACATCGTGTTGATAGAGCTTGTGAGAAGAGGGTATAGGGTATCTGTCGGCATGAACGGGAAACGCAAGATAGACTTCGTTGCTGAGCGTGAAGGGGACCGCCTGTATGTCGAGGTATGTGAGTCCATACACAAGGACAATAGGGAAAGCTGGATCTATGATATCTTTGGGGGGATTTCCGAAGAGAATGGCAGCTGCCTGCTCCTTACGATGGACAGGGGGAATCTATCAAGAGGGGAAGTGAAGCATATGAACATCCTTGATTTTCTTCTGAGTGAAGATATCTGCATCGGGAATGGATAGACGTCTTTCCTTTCTTCATCTGGAGGATGATGCTGTTGATGGTTTCGGGGTAGTGGATGAAGCCACTTTCCTCCATTTCATATTGGCGTGTCTCCGCCAGTATGGGAATGCCTGTCCATACGACGATGGAGCTTCCAGTAGGAAAGGTGGAAAAAATGGACGATGCGGAATCCACATCGTCCATAATGCACTTTATTGTCTGAATCATCAGATGAGCTTGTCTAGCTCTCTCAGTACTGCAGGAATCTCGGAAGCGTCATCAAGTCTGCAACCTGCAGCGAAGGCGTGTCCGCCACCGCCGAACATTGTTGCTACCTGGTTGAGCTTTACCCTGTCTGAGCGGAACTCTACACGGATCTTGTCTCCAAGGTCTGCAAAGAGTACATGTACAGGATGTCCCTCTACATCCCTGAGTGTCTGGAGAGCGCCTGATACCTGGCCAGGTGTGAGGTTGTATCTGTCGATTACCTCCTGCTTTACATATGACCAGAGAACTCCCTTCTCAGTCTGCTGTACGAGGTTGTATGCCTCTGCAATGAACTTCACGTCCTCCATTGTCCTGGAGTTGAGATGGCTGATCAGGTCAGGCATGTCGAAACCTGCCTCGAGGAGAACAGCTGCTGTCCTCATTGTGCTTGCGTTGACTCCTGGATACTGGAACTTGCCTGTATCTGTAACCATACCAGTGTAGAGACATCTTGCAGCATCCTCATTGAACTTGAGTCCATGTGCGATTGCCTCCTCTGCGATGATCTCGCAGCAGGATGAGATCTGCTTCTCGATGTTGTACTTGCCGTAGGATTCCATGACGATGTGGTGGTCTACCTTGATTACGGTGTCTGCCTTCATGAAGTCAGGATCTGCAGAACGGTTGGATACGGAGTTGTCTACCTGCACGACGAGTGTATGGCCGTACTCTACGTTTCCTGGAAGTGTCCACTCACCGAGAAAATTGAGCTTGTCGATCTTCTGGTTGACTACAGTCGAATCCCAGCCGTAGTTGAACTTGAGTAGGTTATGCAATCCAAGAGAGGATCCTACACAGTCACCATCCGGCTGGATGTGACCGATGATGACGATTGGTCTCTCTGGATCGAGCGCGTGTTCACGCTCGAGGATATCGAATAGGTTTTCCATCACTGTACCTCCACTACATCTTCTACGTATCTTACGTTCAGCTGGTACTCATCGTTATGGAATGAGACGTTGCCTGTGATATCGTATGTCTTTCCAGCTTCGAAGAGATCTGTTCCCTTGAGCTTTGTATCCTTGTCTACGAATACTGTAGCATCCCCGTCGGCATCGCTGACAAGAGCCTTGCCTATGGAGACTGAATCGACTGTGCAGTTCCTCAGTGTTACGAGCCTACCCATGTTGTCCTCTGTAAGGAATGCAGTTGAGCCCTCGTTGCAGACTACCTCGTTGCCTTCGCTGATGAGAAGCGGAGCGACTTCCGGTGAACCAAGCTCAGGAATTCCGTTGTAGACTGTGTATCTTCCGATGTATGTTGCCTCGTTTCCTACAGTCCTTGTAGCCCTGAATCTTGTTCCCTTGTTGTAGATGTAGATTCCATGCTCTCCATCAGGTGTCTGCATATAGGCGTTTGCTCCGATAGTACCGGAGATGATGCCTGTAACCTCGACTCTCTTTCCGTTCCAGGCTGGACCGAGCTCCTCGATTCCCACCTTGTAGAGATTGTCGGAGTAGTCGTACTCCGGATCGAGGTCTTCCCTGTTGTAGACTCTCCTGTTGTCGACTGCCCTTACATAGCTCTCGAGCTTGATGAGGACATCGTTGTACTTGTAGTCGTAGTAGAGATAGTTTACGTTGGCCAGGGACTCTTCGATCACCTTGTACTGTACAAGCTCTCCATCCACCCATACATGGGCAAGGAGTCTTCCATACTTGTCGAGTGTGCTGTTGTCTACTCCTGCCTCATCCCTGAAGAGCTCTGGGTCTCTCTCGATGATGATTTCGTTGGCGTTTGTAAGAAGATCGTTTACATATCTCTTTGCAGCCATACCCCAAGGTTCTACACCATTGGATGTCTCGGGAGTATCCATTGCAAGATATCTTGTTGTCCTTGGGCCACTCTTTGTATTGAATGTTGTTGTATCGCCATCGGCAAGTGTGTTTACAGTTACGATCTCGTAGCCGTCCTTGAAGAACTCCATCTCTGGTGTCACTTCAACATCCAGCTTCGGAGCATCTGGCTTTACTGGTCCCTGCTGTTCCATTGCTGCAGGAGCTGCTGCTGTATCTAGAGTCTCTGCTGTCGATGCGCAGGAGAAGAGCAACAAGACCGAGAGAAGTGCGATTGATATATATCTGAATGCTTTCATTTCGTGATTCCCTTGTTGAAAGACAATGGGCCGTATTTGATGCGGCCCATTGTGTACATTGGATACAATGCGTTTGGTTTACTTGAGCTTTGAAAGCTCTGCCTGTGCCTCTGCAATGAGCTCATCGATGGATGCGTCTGTAAGAGCAATACCGTTGAGTGGGTTGGAGAGAGCCTTTCTTGTCTTGTAGGAGTTCTTGAATACTGGGTCGTATGCCATCCACTCGTCAGGATAGGATACAGCAACCTTCTTAGCCTCAGCCTGGATGCCGCCCTTAGCCATCATCTCTGTGTATACAGGAAGCTCGAGAGCAGCCTTGTTGGATGGGATGTAACCTGTGTTTGCAGCGTAGAGAGCGCCAGCTTCTGCTGTGTAGAGGTACTCGAGAACGATGGATGTAGCGAGGTCTACGATTGGGTCACCTGTAACGAATCCGTTGAAGTTAGCTCCCTGCTGGATTACCTTAGGGTTTACGCCAACTGGGTTTGGAGCAACTGCGCACTCGAAACCATCAGGCATGATGTAGTTTGTACCTGAAGAGGAACCGACGTAGAAGATGATGTCGCCAGTTGAGAATGGGCCGGAGCAGTATCTGTCTTCACCAGCTGTCCTGAACCAACCGTTGTCGACGCCTTCTTCCCACCACTCGTAGAAAGCTCTTGTCTTGTCGATGTTGTTCTCGTCGAAGAGGTAGATGTTGCCCTGTACGTCAGCATACTCAGCACCGAAGTTCTCTGGTCCGTAGATACCCCAGTTGTCTGCAGAATCGAGAGCGAATGCAGGCTTGCCGATGATCTCGGATGCCTGTCTTGCAGACTCTGAGAGCTCTTCGAGAGTTGTAGGAACCTTGATTCCGTGCTCGTCGCAGAATGTCTTGTTGTAGAACATTACTTCAGTGGACTTACCGAGGGATGTTGCATATGTCTTTCCATCAGGGAATGCATGGTTCTCCTCGAGGTATGAAGGGAATACTGTTGCAAGCTCTTCTGCTGTGATGCCGAAGTCGTCTGTGAGATAGTCTGTGAGGTCCATGAGCTTACCGGATGGCATGTACTCCATCATGTTGTTGTTGTAAGCCTGGTTGATGTTAGGGTAGTTACCTGCTGCGAGAGCTGCAACTGCCTTCTTATGAGCATCGTTGTATCCACCCTGACATGTGCCGACTACTGTGATGTTGTACGGGTTTGTCTGGTTGAACTGGTCGATGACCTTGTCCATGGCAATACCATTGGCCTTGGTCTGAGCGTGCCAGAACTGGATTGTAACGTTTGCGTTCTGGAGTTCCTCGAGAGTTGGTCCCTGAGTAGCTGCTGTTGCCTCAGTCTCGGAAGCTCCACCTGCAAATACCATTGCCATAGCAGTGAGAAGAACTGCGCAAACTGTCAATGTCTTTTTCATTTTTTCTCCTTTGGGAACATCGCTGTTCCGTTTTTCCGTTATCTGATTCAGGAATGCATGGTGCATCCCTGAAATATGATGTTTATTACGTTAATTATATTAACCCTTGAGTCCGCCTCTTGCAATTCCCTGTATGATGTATTTCTGGAAGCAGAGGTAGATGAGGATGAGTGGTACGACTACGATTGTAGCACCAGCCATCATGAGGTGGTAATCAACGCCTGCGTCTCCTGCGAAGTACTGGAGACCTGTGGAAAGTACTCTCTTGTCGATGCTGTTGGAGACAAGCATTGGCCAGAGGTATGCGTTCCAGGATGCGATGAAGTTGAAGAGTCCGATTGTTACAAGGGAGCTCTTTGCGTTCGGTACCATGATTGTCCATAGGTACTTCCAGTCCGAGCAGCCATCAACCTTTGCAGCAAGGTAAAGCTGGTTAGGAATCTGGTTGAAGAACTGACGCAGCAGATAGATGTAGAAGATACTTGCAGTATAAGGGATGATCTGTGCCCAGAGGTTGTCGATGAGTCCCATCTTCGTGATTGTGATGAAGTTGGTGATCAGGTACATCTGGGAAGGAACCATCATTGTTCCAAGCAGCAGTGAGAAGAGCTTGTCCCTTCCCCTGAACTCGAGCTTGGAGAATGCGAATGCTGCAAGGATCGTGGTGATGAGGGTGAATACCGTATTCATCACGGATACGATGATGCTGTTCTTGAAGTATACGCCGAACGGGTTCGTCTTCATCGTGAGGACTGTGTAGAAGTTGCTCCACTGAGCCTTCTCCGGCCACCATACGATGTCAGGGCTCTGGATTTCCTGAAGCGTCTTCAGGGAACCTGAGATCATCCAGAAGAATGGGAAGAGCATTATCACTGCTCCTACCAGGAGAAGGATGAATAGTACGGTATGGGAAGCGTAGAAACCAATCTTGTTTCCAGCTGACTTTTCCTTGTTCATTTCTTCCTCCTTCCCTTAGTTCGCTTCAGCTGCACGCTTGTTGGACATGTGCATCTGGACCATTGTGAATACCATGATGATACAGAACATCAGGATACCGCTCGCTGCAGCGCCTGTGTAGTTCTGACCATTGTAGAATTCCTCGAACATGTAGTAGACCATCGTGGTTGCGGAGTGCATAGGTCCGTCGTTGCCGTAGAGACCAACTACCTCGACGTATACCTTGAAGGCACCGATTGTAGCTACTACGAACTGATATGCAAGGATTGGAGCGAGCTGAGGAAGTGTGATCTTCCAGAACTGCTTCCACTTGGAAGCCTCGTCGATTCTTGCTGCCTGGTAGAGCTGAGGGTCGATTCCCTGGAGACCCGACAGGAAGATTACGATCTTGAAGGCCTGTGCCGACCATATTCCGAATATGCATAGGGTAGGGAGCGCAAGCTTAGGGTCGTTGAGCCATACCTTACCGGTTCCGCCGAAGAACTCTATTATCTTGTTCAGGATTCCATATTGGCTATGGAATATGAACCTGAATGCCAGTCCGATGGCGATTGCATTCGTTACATAAGGGAGGAAGTATGCTGTCTGGAAGAACTTCGATCCCTTGATGCCTGCATTGAGCATGAGAGCTATGCAGAGGGAAAGTGCAATCGATAGAGGGACTGTCACTATCGCATAGATGAAGGTGTTCTTCAGTGCGAGCCTGAAATACTTGTCTCCAAGTACTTCCCTGTAAGCCTGGAAGCCGAATCCGGTTCCGGTCTTGCTGAAGATGTTGTATTCCTCGTAGAAGCTCATGCGCAGCGTGTGGAACATCGGGTAGATCGTGAAGATTGCAACGATGATCAGTGCTGGTAGCATGTATAGAACAGCCTTTGCGAGGGTCTTGTTCTGATTCTGTCCTACCATTCTGTTATCCTGTTTCCTTCTGTGTCGAATACGTGGATACCACTCTTCTTTACGTGTACACGTACCTTGTCGCCTACGTTTACATGGTTGTCGGACTCTACGAGAGCCTTTGAGAGCTTGCCGTTGAGGTCGAACCTGATGAGGTAGTCCCTTCCGATTGTTGCCTTGAATGCAACATCGATGTCGAATACGTTGTGGTCCTTCTGATACTCATCTGTGATGATCTTGAAGGACTCAGGTCTGAGACCGACCTTGATGTCTGTTCCATCCTTGAGGGATGTCTTGAGTGCATTCTCGCCGTTGATCTGGATGTAGCCATCCTTTACCTTTGCGTCGATCATGTTGATAGGAGGGTTTCCGAGGAATGTTGCTACGAATGCATTGTCTGGATGCATGTATGTCTCCTGAGGCTCGCCAAGCTGCTGCATGACTCCGTCCTTCATTACGACGATCTCGTCTGTGATGGACATTGCCTCTTCCTGGTCATGGGTAACGAAGATTGTTGTGATTCCTGTCTCCTGCTGGATTCTCCTGATCTCCTCTCTTGTCTGCATCCTGAGGCGGGCATCGAGGTTTGAAAGTGGTTCGTCGAGGAGAAGTACCTTAGGCTTCTTTGCAATTGCTCTTGCGATTGCAACTCTCTGCTGCTGTCCACCGGAGAGCTGACCTGGCTTTCTTACTAGGTAGTCCTCGATTGCAACGATCCTTGCAGCTTCCTTTACGATCTCATCGATTGCCTGCTTCCTTTCCTTTGCATCCGGATGCTCTGACTTGAATGTCTTTGAGTTCCTGAGAGGGAAGGCGATGTTGTCGTAGACTGTCATGTGAGGATAGAGAGCGTAGTTCTGGAATACGAGGCCGATGCCTCTCTTCTCTGGAGGAAGGTCTGTTACATCCTCGTCGCCGAAGAAGATCCTTCCTGAAGTTGGCTCATGAAGACCTGCGAGCATGAATAGGGTAGTTGATTTACCACATCCTGAAGGGCCGAGAAGTCCTACGAGATGGCCTGATGGAATTGTGACAGTAAGGTTGTTGACTGCTACAGTCTCTTCCTTGTTGTCCTTGTTGGTGAAGATTTTTGTCAATCCTTCGAGACGAACGTCCATGTCTTATCCTTTTTCTGTTCCGAAGAACTTTTTATGGTGTCTTTTGTGTATATCCTGGATGAAGATTTCATGAGAATATACCTAGCAGTATCAGTCTATAAGGTTTATCACAAGTCATCAACAAATATCTTTTCTTTCCAATTTTTCAAGTCTGTTTTCCTAAGTGTTTGCTTTTAATGGAATTATGTCTTTGAAAACGTCAATATGTGCAAAAAACTGCAGAAAATATAAAAATTTTAAATCGATTTTTTTTGTAATTCACATAAATCAGCGTTATAATATTAATTCCCTCAGTAATGGATTTGAGGGTGGATCAAAGGAAAAAGAGAAGTGAAAATGGGAATGATTCCATCTTTCCCATACAGTTCCCTTTTTCCTTTTCTTTCGTCCCTACGTGATTTATCATGGGCTTATGGATAGAAGGCTATATAGAGTATTGGAAGATGTCTTTTCCCGTTCCCTCTCGGCACTGTCGCTCAGGACGCGCGACAGTCTGGAGGTTCCCGTCACGATCGAAGGACGAAGGCGCAAGGCCGATATCCATGAGGTTCTCCTGAAGGGGGAACTGTTCAGGCTCTACTCGAGGAGAGTTACCGTACACGAGAGTGTAGGCAGGAAGAGACTCGAGGAGGAGGTCTATGAATTCAACCGATCTCCCATACCTGGATTCTCTCTGAAGGATGTTCTCTCCCTTCTCTCCTCTTCAGGATACGAGGTTCCCTCGTACCTGGAAGGGGACTACGATGAGAACATCCCGATAGACAATGTCCTGATACATAGGAGTGAAACAGGTGTAAGGAAGTTCTTCAGGGAACTGAAGCTCAAGGAGATAGAGGAGGAGATACTCACTCTTTCCTATTGCTCAGAGGGGGATGGAAGCTTCTTCCTCGACCTCAGGCTGAAGGCTCCTGACAGGATAGATGCAGGAAACCTCGTTCACAAGGACCTTGGATTCCTCGACTACTACGAAGAGGTAGGAGTTGAGAAGAAGAAGGCAATCATCAGATACCTGATGCTGCTTTCCACCTTCAACATGTATGCAGGGCTTGAGAGTGTAGGGCTTGTAGACTACTACACGATAATCGAGAAGATGCAGGCTGAGAATGGCAGGAGAGACTGGTCAATCTCGATAGGGAAGGGACACAATGCATTGTCTGATGATCCGAACTACGGAGGCGAGGGCTACCAGTCGTTTGGAGTGAATCCAACTCCGCTTGACTTCTCCTGGTATGTGGACGGCTTCAAGGACACCAAGGAGCAGAGGAAGGCATTCTTCTCATACTACGACGAGAGGATGAAGCTCGAGGAAGCAAGAAGCGAGGAGAACGAGATGGGATACTACCTAGCCCTGTTGGGACTTGAGGAAGGTGCAACACAGGAGGACGTCAGAAGGGCCCATAGGGAAATGTCCAGGAGATTCCATCCAGATACGATAGAGGGCTACAACCTCGATGAGGCCTTCACCGACTTTGCAAAGAGCCGCATGCAGATGATAAACGAAGCATACGAATATCTGAAAACAAACCTGGGAAAGTAATATCTGATTATATTTCCAACTCCATATATTCTGCAGAAAGTGATATTCGGCTAGAATTGTCTGATATTTTCATAAGTGCTATCATTTTTGGCATGAAAGAAAAAGTATTGGTAGGATTATCCGGAGGAATCGATTCCTCCGTTGCATTATATCTATTGAATAGAGAGGGCTATGATGCCGAGGGCATCACAATGCTGATATGGGCGAAGGATTCGCCATATCCAGCACCTGTCTCACCTAACAGCTGCTACAATCCCGACAAGACCAAGGACCTGGAGAAGATCGATGAGATCTGCTCCAAGATCGGAGTCGAGCACCACGTCGTAGACTGCTCCAGGCTCTATGAGAAGAACGTACTTGGAAACTTCAAGGATGAGTACATGAATGCGCGTACTCCAAATCCATGCATCTGGTGCAATGCTCTCATAAAGTTCGGTGCCATGCTGGACGTAGCAAGGGAGACAATCGATTTCGATTACTTCGCAACAGGACATTATGCAAGAATCGAGAAGATTGGCTCTCGATATGCCCTCAAGAAGGCAAAAGACCTGAAGAAGGACCAGTCGTACTTCCTTTCCCGTCTCTCCCAGGAACAGCTATCCAAGACCATCTTTCCGCTAGGGGATTATACCAAGGATGAGATCAGGAAGATCGACGAGGGACAGGGCTTCCATGAGCCTGGTATGTGTGAAAGCCAGGATTTCTATGGAGGGGACTACTCAGACCTCCTCAATGCAGAGCCTAGGCATGGAGACATCATCCTTGTTGATGACAACAGGAAGGTAGGGGAACACGATGGCTTCTGGCATTACACTATCGGCCAGAGAAAGGGACTTGGGATAGCATGGTCAGAGCCACTCTATGTAATATCGCTGGACCCTGTAATGAACCGTGTATATGTGGGAACAAAGAAGCATACCTTCAGTGACTCCTGCGAAGTGGGACTTGTAAACTACGTAACAGAGACGGATTTCACAGATGAGGAGTACCTTGTGAAGATCCGCAGTACTTCCCCAGGGATCCCTGCACATGTGAAGAGGACAAAGGACGGCTTCAGGGTGGATTTTACGGAACCTGCAATGGCACTTACTCCAGGACAGTCTGCAGTCGTATACAGGGGGGATTACGTCATAGCAAGTGGTA
>SAMEA104404106__coassemble_2303_pt1 | contig 12362 bp, 10 predicted proteins | sample SAMEA104404106__metabat2_high_PE_006 | metagenome-assembled genome bin SAMEA104404106 (sample SAMEA104404106) | Balaenoptera acutorostrata
CGTATTCCCTTACTGCAATATCCATTTCCTTGGTGAGGTTCGTATCGCTCATCAGTCGGTTGTCGGAGCATAGGAAAACCCTGAAGCTGTTCTTGAAGAAGAGTGGGAAAGGATGGGAGGCATAGCTTTCTACAGCTCCTGTCCCTACATTGGAGGAGAGGCACATCTCCATAGGGATACGCCTGTCCTGGATGAACTGGGATAGGGAACCCATCTTCAGGATCCTTCCACCTTCAGTCGTCATGTCTTCAATCAGTCGTACGCCATGTCCGATCCTGTGGGCTCCGCAGATCTGGATGGCCTGCCAGATCGATTCGACTCCGAAAGCCTCTCCTGCATGGATCGTGATGTTGAAGTTCTTCTGCCTGATGTAGCGGAATGCATCGATATGCTTCTTAGGTGGATGACCGTACTCGTCTCCTGCGATGTCGAAGGCAACGACTCCCTTCTCGCTGAATGCAACTGCAAGCTCTGCAATCTCGAGAGTGGATTCCGGTGGTTCGTGTCTCATTGCACAGAGGATGACTCCATACTGGACTCCGGTCCTCCTCCTTCCTTCATCAAGTCCTCTCAGCACAGCTGTGACTACTTCCTCGAGGTTCAGGCCCTTCATCGTATGCAGGGCAGGTGCGAACCTGATCTCTGCATATACGACGTTCTCCTTCCTGTAGTCTTCCATAGCTTCTACAGCTACACGATATAATGCTTCCCTTGTCTGCATCACTGCTGTTGTCACAGCGAATGTCTCAAGGTATAGAGGTAGTGATTTCTGCTTGCAGCCACGGACAAACCATGCCCTGAGTTCATCCTCATCCCAGCTTGGGAGATCTACGTTGTATTCACGTGCAAGCTCTATGATTGTACTTGGTCTGAGACCACCATCGAGGTGGTCATGGAGCTCTACCTTTGGAACTCTTCTTATCATGTCATATGTAATCATAGGTCAATTATACAATAAGGAATGGGGAATGCAGTAAAAAGATTGTGTTTTGACGTATTGTACACACTTGCCTTATGTGATTGGCAATTTGAACATAAGTGGACATAAGTTCATTTGTTTTAAGAATGCATACCTTAAATTTCACAGTTAAAAGGATTTATTAACCACAAAAATAGCCTTTTTGCATTAAGACATATTTACAACTTCAATAATTAAGTATAGGTTTAGGATATCGAAGGAGAAAACCAAAATGACAAAGAATACTGATTCCCTCAATAAGAAGCTTCTTGCTGCTGCTGTTTCTGCAACAAGAGCTCGCGAGATCAAGGAGCTCATCGACGCTGGCGCTGATGTAAACGCTCACAACGAGTGGGGCCTTACACCTGTAATGCTCGCTGCTCAGTACAACCACTGTGTTGCAGTTCTCAACGCACTTATCGCATCTGGTGCTGACATCAACGAGGCAGAGCCAAAGTACAGGTCCAACGCTCTTCACCTTGCTGCCAACAGCTCCAAGAACCCAAAGGTAATCGATGCACTTCTTGCTGCTGGTGCTAACATCGACGCAAGAAACTACCTTGGTGAGACAGCTCTCATCATGTCTGTAAACGGCAATGCCGAGACAAAGGTAACAACACAGCTCATCAAGAATGGTGCTGACGTAAACGCATGTGACTACCAGGGTCACTCCGTTCTCGAGTATGCTAGAGCAGCAAAGAGAACCTACGTCATCAACCTCCTCAAGGAGAAGGGTGCTAACTGATAGCGCTTTCGAAGGAATCTTCGTTATATGAGGGCTGACATCACGTCAGCCTTTTTCTATGCACTTTCATCTTGGATATTCTATAATGGTGCAGGTAGAAGGAGAAAATATGGACGCAATTGAAGCACTTCTTACAAGAAGGTCAATCAGGAGCTTTCTCGCGAATCCGGTAGAGCGCGAGAAGCTCGATATCATAGTAGATGCAGGAAGGAAGGCCGCTTCCGGCATGAATACACAGGGATGGCATTTCTCTGTAATCACAAATAGGGATGTAATAAGGAAGCTGGGAGTATTCGTCCAGGAGAACGATACATCGATCTGCTATGATGCTCCTGTATTCATCATCGTAAGCTATGAGGATAGTCCTTACGCTGCATTCGATACATCCTGCGCTCTTCAGAACATGATGGTAGCGTCCCATGCTCTGGGACTTGGCTCGGTATGGATCAACAGGATCAACAGGAACGATGAGAAGGCCTATATGCTTTCTGATTACGGTGTTCCTGAGAATCATAGGGCTTATGGATGTCTGGCTGTAGGTTATCCAGCAGATGGCCCTAAGGATAAGGAACTTAGGGAAGGTACTGTAAGCTATATAGATTGAGCATTCGATAAACCATTGTCAGAGGGACTTGTCTTCTTTATGGAGGCAAGTCTTTTTTCATGTACATGGAAGGAAGTTTACTGGATCAGAATCAATAAACATGGACAGTTTCCTGCTTTTTTGAACTAAGAGATATTTAAGAAAGTCAGAGAACCTAGCCGTAAGATTATTATTATTTGTGCTTTGAGTTTACTGGCTGAAATAAGGAGGTTATATTATTAGTGTAAAAGTATTCTGTGAGAAAAAATCTCACGAAAGGCGGGACACTATGCTATGTCAGTTTACTTTTGAGAATTTCAGGGCATTCAGGGATTCTTCCCTTTTGGATTTCTATGCTGATGATGTATCAGAACATTCTGAAACTTTATTGACTGATGTTGAAGGCGATAGATTCCTTCCAGTAATATCCATATTCGGTCCAAATTCAGGAGGAAAGTCCACTGTTCTGGATGCACTTCTATGTCTCAAGACCATTGTTGTGAGAAACAGGGTTCTTTATGGAAGTGATTGCACTGATGATGAGAGGGCAGCTTTAAGGAATATGGTAGAAAGATATTCAGGACCGCAGTACTACCTTTTCAGAAGGGATGCTTCCGATGTCCCGACCAAGTTTGAGATTGTATTCCGCCATGGTGGTTATGAGTATTCCTATGCAATCTCTTTGCTGGGGAACATCATAGAGACAGAAGATATGTATTGCAGGAAGTTGGGAAAGGATTCATTCCAGCTTCTATTTGACAGAAATCGGGAAGAGATTGAGATAGGAGAATTGTTGCCTGTTTCAACTCCTGAGAAGCTAAGCGAAACGACACCGTTTTTTACTTTTCTTTCCAATACGTACAGAATTGAAGTCCTGGATAATGCCATGGATTGGTTCATGTCCATAAGGAATGTTGACTACGATGTACCTGGAAGGGATAAGCTTTTCAATCTTCCAGGAGAAGGAAAGGATCTCGATGCCATAGAGAGGCTTCTTGAAGATATGGATATTCCTATTAAGGGGTTCCGTGTAGAAGAGGAAGATGGAAAGATCCGTAAGCTATATACAATCCACGAAGTTGATGGTGATAGGTATGAGCTGGATTACGATATGGAATCTAGTGGTACAAGGAAGGTAATCAGCTGTCTGTCTCTTGTCTGGGAAGCTCTCAGGGAGGGAAGGATGCTCATAGCTGATGAATTGGATGCCAAGCTACATCCATATATCATCAGATATCTTATTGGTTTGTTTACAGATCCTACCATCAATAGGAATAAGGCTCAGCTACTTCTTACATCGCATGACCTTGTGAATATGGATTCATCTGTGTTCAGACGTGATGAGATATGGTTCTCTACAAAGACTATAGATTCCTGTTCACGTCTGTATGCCCTTTCTTCATTCAGAGATGAACATGGAGATATGCCTAGAAAGGATGCAAAGTTCAGTAAGCGATATATGGAAGGTCATTATGGAGCGGATCCCTTCATATCCAAGACTATAAGGTGGGAGGTGTAGATGAGTCATAAACCACCTAAGGTTGGGGATGTACGAGCGAAAAGAAGACTTGTGAGTAAGGTTGATGCCAGAAGACATAAGATTTCTGAAGATGATATTCCACCTCACACTGTCATTTTCTGTGAAGGAACGAAGACTGAGCCATTTTATTTCACTGCGTTTGCCAGAAAAATAAATAGTAGGTTTCTTGATAACCGTATAGCGGTTTATGGAATAGGAAGAGGCTGCAGCAATATTGCGGAAATTGCCAAGGATAAGCATTACGAAGCATATAGGGATGCTGATCGTATCTGGTTTGTATATGACAAGGATGATTTCAGTGACAATGACTTCAATAGGCTGTGTTTCAGATGCAGTGATGGAGCTCATGAACATTGGTATGCTGCATGGTCTAACGAATGCATAGAGCTATGGTTTCTGCTGCATTTCCAGAATGTCAGTTCAGCTTTGGATAGAAGACAGATTCTAAGTCTAGTGGATAAGTATATTGATTATAGTAAGAATGATCCTTCTATCTATTATAAGCTAGAGTCCTTAATGGAAGATGCCATACATAGAGCAGAAATTCTGATGGACGGATATCCAGAAGGAACAGCTCCGAGTGTTATGAATCCTGGAACAAATGTTCATACGTTGGTTCGCGAGTTGATGGCATATGTGACAGTGAATAGACAGTAGATTCAATCAATTACGCTGAGGACTTGTCTTTGTAGGCAGGTCCTTTTTTCGAACATCACGTTCGTTTGCTTTTACACAGAACCTCGTGTATAAGGAAGTCAAGTTTCTGATAAGGAGGCAAGTGATGGTAAAGTATATATGGAGTTCACCGGCATGGCCTAGGTTCCGTTGGGAGGAATCGGTAGTGGAAGCTAGATGTAAGCTCTACAGCAAGCAGAAGTCTGAGTTGGATGCAGTTTTCGAATCCTTGACGGAGGATATGCAGAAAACTGCAATAGCAGAGGCGATTGCACATGATGCAGTTGATTCGTCAGTGCTTGAAGGTGTTGCCGTTTCCTATGATGCTGTCTATTCTGCCATATCCAGGATGCTTGGATTGGATGTTCCCAAGAGCTCTCATGTTAACGGGAATGCTCAGGCACTTGCTGAAATTTTGAAGGACGCATCTAGTATAAAGCTCTTAGATTTCAGTCAGGATAGGATGCTCTTCTGGCATAGGAGACTGTTTGAAGGACTAGCTGGAAATGCCAAGCCTAAGCTTGTTGGCGAGTTCAGGAAGGAACCAGTTTATGTAGTCAGATATTCTGGTGATATGGAAGGGGAGATTCTCTACGAAGGAGTTCCTGTTGATAGAATTCCTGAAGAAGTTGATGCATTCATCACTTTCCTGAAGGATGAGTCGATTCCTGCTGTTGTGAGAAGTGCAGTAGCTGCAGTCTGGTTTCCACTGATACATCCATTCCAGGATGGCAATGGAAGACTTTCCAGGATCATTGCTGATATGGTTCTGTTTGAAGACGAGGAATACAGATGCATAAGTGTTTCATCAGCCATCAGGAAGAACAAGAAGGAATACTACGCTCATCTGGAGAAGGTAGATACTCAGGATGATATGGATATGACAGAGTGGATCTGCTGGTATATCGATATTGTCATCGAAGCGGTAAAGGACGCAGTAGAAAACTGCAGTAAGAAGCTTGAGCTTTCAGCTTTCATGTCAAAGCTCAGAGAAGGCGACTACAATAAGCGTGAGATCGATATGCTTTATAGGCTAGCATCCGGTTCCTTCTATGGAAAGCTCACTGCAGACAAATGGAAGAAGATGACGAAGTGCACTCCTGCAACTGCAACCAGAGACCTTTCTCACCTTGTTGATAGGGGGTTGCTTATCAGAGAAGGTGATGGAGGAAGAGGTACATATTATCGTCTGAATCCAGATGCCACGAACATATAAAAAATGGAATCGCCAGTTTTGACGATTCCATTCTGTAAGCTTTATTTGTTTCGGCTTAGTATACGAGCTTATGCTCCTTGACGTTGTCGTTGATCTTCTTGATCTCCTTCTGAACCTCTGCCTGGATCTGGTCAGCCAGTCCTTCGAGAGAGTAGGAAGTGACTTCGCCTGTTCCTCTGAGCTTTACCTCGACATTGCCTTCCTTGAGGGAACGGTTACCGAGTGTAAGTCTGATAGGAATACCGATGAGGTCTGCATCAGCAAACTTGACACCAGCAGATTCCTTCCTGTCATCGAAGAGAACTTCGATTCCACGAGCTTCGAGGTCAGCGTAGATCTTCTCTGCAATTGCTGTATCCTTTACTAGGGATACAAGGTGTACCTGGTAAGGTGCAACTGTTACTGGGAGCTTAAGTCCGCCTTCATCGTTGTATTCCTCTGCGAGGCAGGCAAGGAGTCTACCGATTCCGATACCGTAGCATCCCATGATTGCTGGCTTCTGCTGACCCTTCTCATCCTGGAAGAGACAGTTCATAGCTGCGGAGTACTTTGTACCGAGCTGGAAGATGTTACCGACCTCGACACCCTTTGATGCATTGATTGGCTCTCCACATACTGGGCACTTGTAACCTGAGCGAGCGGATGCGATATCTGCAATCTCACCCTTGTAGTCCCTGTCGTAGTTTGTGTTGATGAGGTGGAAGCCCTCTTCGTTTGCACCTGCTACGAGGTTGTTGGAATATGCAACGGAATCATCGACGATTGTGATGAACCTGTCGGTCTTTGCTCCGATTGGGGATGCAAATCCTGCAACCATTCCACACTCTGCAATCTCCTCTGGATGGGCTGGTCTGATGTCGTTTGCCTTTGCAGCATGCTGAAGCTTGGACTCCTCGACCTCGAGGTCTCCTCTGATGAGAGCTGTGATGAGCTTCTCATGCTCTTCACCTGTCTTGTCGTTTACATATGTGCCGACCATGAAGACAGCCTTGCAGGTCTTCTCTGGACCGACGTGGAGGAACTCTGCAAGCTCTTCGATTGTGGAAGCGTTTGGTGTTGCTACCTTCTCGACTTCCTTCATATCTTCCTTGTTGTAGTCCTTCTTGAATGTTGCTACCTGTCTGTTTGCTGTGTAGCCGCACTTGTTACATGTGATGATAGTATCCTCTCCGATTGGAGTGAGGTACATGTACTCATGTGCGATCTTACCACCCATCATACCTGTATCGGATGCAACTGCGATTGCTGGAAGTCCGCATCTCTCGTAGATCCTGAAGTATGTGTTGTAGTGCTCAGCATAGATCTTCTCAAGACCTTCCTGGTCCTTGTCGAAGGAGTAGGAGTCGAGCATTGTGAACTCCCTTACCCTGATGAGTCCAGCCCTTGGTCTTGGGTCATCGCGGAACTTTGTCTGCATCTGCCAGACCATGAGAGGAAGTCTCTTGTATGAGTCGATCTCTGCTCTTGCGATATCTGTTGTAGCTTCCTCGTGGGTCATTGCGAGAACCATGTCCCTTCCGACCCTGTCCTGGAACCTTGCCATCTCCTTGTCGATGGAATAGTATCTGCCTGTTTCCTTCCAGATGTCTGCTGGATTGACTACCGGCATGAGGATTTCCTGTCCGCCGATCCTGTTCATCTCTTCTCTTACGATGTTCTGTATCTTTGTTATGCTTCTGAAGCCGAGTGGAAGCAGTGAGAAGATTCCTGCTCCGAGCTGCTTGATGTATCCTGCTCTCAGAAGATACTCGTAACCCTTGCAGTCAGCTCCGTTTGGTGCCTCTCTGAGGGTACGGGAAAACATATTTGACATTCTCATGATTATGTATCTCCAATATCCGACATTATATAGGGATATGGAAAATGAGACAACATAAGTAGCTTGGTTGAGGCTGTATAAAGTAGTCAATCTCGTTAAAAAAAGCTACACGCAAATTCCTGAATTTTTGGTATGATATAACAGTCAGTGGATTAAGTGGGTATCATAAGGCACATACCAGTAGGAAAACCCTGCTGCCTGCGTTGTCTCTTAGTGATGATATCCTAGACCTACGACGATAGAATTCTATAAGGAGTCTAGAATTGGACGCTAAGCTTTTAGAGAACCTCAGGAAAGAGGCGCTTGACATCAGAGTCAAGGCAATCGAGACGGTATCGAACTTCGGTTCGGGACACATCGGTGGATCGATGTCCATCGTTGAAACACTCACATATCTCTACTATCACGAGATGAACATCAGACCGGAAGATCCAGATTGGAAGGAGAGGGACAGGTTCGTACTGTCGAAGGGACATTGTGGTCCAGCTCTCTATTCAGTTCTTGCCAAGAAGGGTTTCTTCCCAATGGATTGGCTTAAGACAATGAATCAGGGCGGAACAAGGCTTCCATCCCATGTCGACATGACAAAGACTCCGGGAATCGATTTCACTGCAGGATCCCTCGGACAGGGAATCAGTGCTGCAGTTGGAATTGCACTTGGCCAGAAGATCCAGCACATCGATGCATATACATACTGCATCGTCGGAGATGGTGAGAGCCAGGAAGGTGAAGTATGGGAAGCAGCTGAGACAGCTGGAGCCTGGAAGCTCGACAACTTCATCGCATTTACAGACCTCAACGGTCAGCAGCTCGACGACTACACAGACAACATCATCCCTATGCACGATCTTTCCAAGAGATACGAGACATTCGGATGGGATGCGTACGATGTCGACGGACATGACTTCGAGCAGCTTGCAGACGCAATTGCAAAGGCAAAGAGCGTAAAGGGCAAGCCTCATATGATCATACTCCACACTCAGAAGAGCCGTGGCTACATTCCTGGTGAAGGAATCAAGGGCAACCACAGCATGGCCATCAACGAAGAGACAAGGGACAAGGCAATTGCCGACCTCATTGCAAGAGAAGGAGTAGAGAGATGATGAAGGACATTAGAAGTTTCAAGAATTACAGGGACATCGTCTCTGCAGCAGTTACAGATCTTGCATCTGAGCATGAAGACATCGTCTTCCTCGATGCTGACCTCTCTTCCTGCATCGGTTCAACTGTCTTCCAGAAGGCTCATCCAGAGAGATTCTACAACTGCGGTATTGCCGAGGCAAATATGGCAGCAGTTGCCGGAGGACTATCCTCCACAGGTCTCACACCTTTCATCCATAGCTTCGGATGCTTCGCTTCCCGCAGAATGTACGACCAGCTCTTCCTTTCTGTCGGCTATGCTCATAGGGTTGTACACGTAATCGGATCCGACCCTGGAATCACAGCTCAGTACAATGGTGGAACACATATGCCATTCGAGGATATCGCACTGATGAGACAGATTCCAGATGTAGTCATCTTCGAGCCTTCCGATGGAATGAGCCTTTACGAGCTTACAAGGCAGGTATATGCAAACGGCAAGTCCTCATACATCAGGACTCCAAGAAAGGGCGTTACATACAGATATACTCCAGAGGATACAATCACACTCGGTAAGGGTGTTGAGCTCAAGGACGGCAAGGACTGCGCAATCATCGCAACAGGACAGGTAATGGTTGATGGAGCACTCGAGGCAGCAGAGAACCTCAAGAAGCAGGGAATCGACTGCACAGTGATCGACCTCCATACAATCAGACCACTTGATACAGAGCTCATCGAGAAGGTTGCAGCAAGATGCGGCAAGGTTCTCGTCTGTGAGAACGGCAGATACGCAGGAGGAGTAGGCGAGATGATCGCTGCTCACCTTGCAAGGACAAACCCAGTCAAGATGGACTTCCTGAATGTCGGTGAGAGATTCGGTGAGGTCGGTAACCTCGCTTACCTCAAGGAAGCTTTCGGCTTCACAGCCGAGAACATCGAGAAGAAGGTTCTCGGACTCGTCAGATAAGGATACATTATGTTGGAACAGCTTGAGACGATTCCTGTATGGGATGGACTGAAGAGTGATTCCGAATGCTTTCTCTGCTCCCTCATGGAGGAAGCGGAGAAGGACGGCATCAGATACTATCTGTCCTCTGCAATCATGACACCGGAGGTCAGGGTCAAGACCAATGAGTATGGTTTCTGCCCTAAGCATTCACTGGATCTCGCTGCGGCCTTGAAGCCACAGCCACTGTCGCTTGTCATGGATACCTACTACGAGGAAGAGAGAAAGCTGCTCCAGCCGGATTTCGACAGGATGAAGTCTGCATCGAATCCAAGAAAGGCACAGAAGATCCTCTCATCCCTCTTCGATATCGTCGATGAAAGGGAGAAGGGCTGCCTGGTATGTTCCAGGATGAAGGAGCGTCTCGATAGATACACCTTCACGATTGCATCCCTCTATGGTGAGGATGCTGAATTCAGGAATGCACTGAAGAACTCAAAGGGATTTTGCCTTCATCATTCGAAGGCTCTGTACCTGATGGCGCCTGAAGCGCTGAAGGGCGATATGCTTCTCGATTTCTACAGGACACTTTCCGACTTGATGGAAAGGAATCTTGAGAGAGTCCAGAAGGATGACTGGTGGATGAGCCAGAAGTATAAGAGCGAGAACAGGGAAAAACCTTGGAATGGATGTGAGGATGCTTCCTACCGAGCAGTTCACAAGCTGGTAGGTAAGGCAAGGATCATCGATCCAGCAAACGAAAAGAAAAGGAAATAATGCATAGGCCCACGGACTTCCGTGGGTCTTGCTGTAGACATGTAGGGAGTTTTCTATAAATGGCAGACATAACAAAACATGCACTGGCATCATCCTTGCTGAACCTGCTGCAGCAGAAACGGCTCGACAGGATCACCATCCAGGAAATCGTAGATGGAGCAAGTGTGAATAGGCAGACCTTCTACTATCACTTTGCAGATATCTTCGCTCTCACGAGGTACATGGTCTTCGACCTCTATGAAAGGGCAATGAAGGAAGCTGGGATTGCGCATGACAACTTCTTCTCGATTCCTTCCCTAGAGATCTTCCTCAGGCTTGTGAACAGCAACAAGGCAGTAACCCTCAATATCTACAGGGGAATGGATGAGCTTCACCTGAAGCGTGCACTCCATGATATTCTGGATGCCGACATCGAAAGCGAAGTCAAGAGACTTTCGGGTGGAAGACTCAGCGAAGCCGATGTGAAGTTCGCTGTTGCATTCTATTCCTCCGGCTACTATGGCATATTCCTAGAGTGGATAAACGACGATCTGGATGAAGTCTGCGGCAAGAGGATGCTCAGCATGCTCTCCGTTCTGGAGGTATCTCTGAAGCTCCTTGTAGATAAGCTCTTCGAGAAGCGCCAGTTGTGATAGACACAAGCATATTGGTGTATAGACATTAATCAGATGCATTGCAATGTTTAGAGTAAACAGGACGCCTCGCTATTACCTTAAAGGTGAATAGGAGGCGTTTTGCGCTATGGGTATAACCACCAATGTAAAGAGATATGGACTTGAGAAGGCTCTCAAGTTCCTGGAGAGGAATCCAGATGAGAACATCGGGAAACTGGTCAACTTCGTTTCATCTGTTGCACCTAAGGAAGGACCTGAAAGAAACAAGATCGAGACTGTAAGGAAGTTCATGGAGGACAGGGATTCGAACTGGTATCGCCTTGTCATGAAGCTCTACTCAGATATCGATCCGGAAGTGAGGAAGGTCATGTTCCGCAACTTCGTTGTAAATGCATACTACACCTGGGCGGAGACAAAGAGGATCTATGAAGCTGAGCATGATGTACATGTTCCATGGACAATCCTGATGGATCCGACATCTGCATGCAATCTCCACTGCACAGGCTGCTGGGCAGCTGAGTATGGCAACAAGCTCAACCTTTCACTCGAGGAGCTTGATTCAATCATAATGCAGGGCAAGGAAATGGGAATGCATATGTTCCTCTTCTCAGGTGGTGAGCCCCTTGTAAGGAAGAAGGATATCATCAGGCTCTGCGAGAAGCATGATGACTGCATGTTCCTGTCCTTCACCAATGGAACCCTCATCGATGAGGAGTTTGCCAACGAGATGCTGCGCGTAAAGAACTTCGTTCCTGCAATCTCGGTCGAGGGATTCGAGGAAGCAACTGACTTCAGAAGAGGTGAGGGAACCTATAGGGAAGTCGAGAGAGCTATGGACATCCTCAGGGACAAGGGACTTCCATTCGGAGTATCCTGCTGCTATACAAGCCAGAACTACAAGGTAATAGGGTCGGAAGAGTACTTCGATTGGATGATCGATAAGGGTGCCTACTTCGCCTGGTTCTTCACATATATGCCAATTGGAGCTGGCGCTCCTACATTCCTGATGGCTAACGAGAATCAGAGAGCCTACATGTATGACAAAATCCGTGAGTACAGGAAGACAAAGCCCCTCTTCACTCTCGACTTCTGGAACGACGGCGAGTATGTAGACGGCTGCATCGCAGGCGGTAGATACTATCTTCACATCAATGCAAACGGTGATGTGGAGCCATGCGCATTCATCCACTACTCAGATTCAAACATCCGCGAGAAGACTCTCTTGGAAGCTTTCAAGTCCCCACTTTTCCAGGGATACCAGAAGCATCAGCCATTCAACTGCAATCACCTGAGACCTTGTCCTCTCCTGGATAACCCAGGAGCACTTTCAGGCATCGTAGATGAAAGTGGAGCAAAGAGTACCGACATGCAGGCACCAGAGGATGTTCACGAGCTTACAGAGAAGTGCA
>SAMEA104404106__coassemble_2585_pt1 | contig 11136 bp, 11 predicted proteins | sample SAMEA104404106__metabat2_high_PE_006 | metagenome-assembled genome bin SAMEA104404106 (sample SAMEA104404106) | Balaenoptera acutorostrata
GCCTTGTATCTTCCATAGCATTCAATCTGAGAGTCATCGAGTCCCAGCTTTCCAGCTATATCCACTATCGGCTTCATAATGCAGTTCTCTGCAATCTCTATATCACTAAGCATTCCATTACCTCCCATCAGCCTTTCAGCCTGTTCCTGTATTTCCTGTAGAGCCCCCTGAACTGGTCGTAGGTAAGTCCCAGTAGTTCAGATGCTGCCTTCTGCGATCCACCACCCTCCGTGAGTGCTCGCGATATGAAGGTGATGTCGAGCTCCTCATGAGCCTTTTCAAGGGACTTCAGGTCATAGGAGAAGGTCTTGAGAACAGGGTTCTCTTCTTCCTTCTTCTCCTCAACTGGCTCTTCCTTCCTTTCATAGGGATTCCTGAAAGGGTCGAGCTCTATTTCAGATATCACATTCCCCTCGGTCCTGTATACAGCTCTCTCTATTACGTTCTTGAGTTCCCTTACGTTTCCAGGCCAGGAATACTCCATCAGCTTTCTCTCTACATCTTCAGTGAACTCGGGGATTCCATCCTTCTGGCACTCGAAGCTCATGCGGGACGCGAAGTAGGATGCAAGGAGCATTATATCGTCCTCCCTGACTCTGAGTGGTGGAAGGAAGAGTACCTCGAAGGAGAGTCTATCCAACAGGTCCTCCTTGAACTTCCCCTCCTCACATAGCTTTGGAAGGTCAGCGTTCGTTGCACCTACTATCCTGACATCCGCTTCGTGGGTAACGGAAGACCCTACCCTCTGGTATGTTCCATACTCTACAACCCTGAGTATCTTCTCCTGCACTTCAAGTGGCATGAGTCCTATCTCATCTAGAAACAGTGTTCCGCCTTCAGCTTCCTCGAATCTTCCCTTATGGGTGGAATTCGCTCCAGTGAAGGCTCCCTTCTCGTAGCCGAAGAGCTCGGACTCTATGAGTGTCGGAGGAAGCGCTGCGAGGTTCACAGTAACCAAGGGACCTTCCCAACGGGAGGAGAGGTAATGTATCCTCTTAGCTGATATTTCCTTACCTGTTCCTCTCTCACCGATAAGGAGAACAGGTCTATCTACCTTGGCTACCTTAGATAGCTTCTGCTGGAAATCGAGATATGCCTCGCTTTCCCCTACTTCCTTCAATACGTTATCCATATATCCTGCACTCATGTGGTAAATATTACCATTCATGGCGGAATATCCCAATATATATTGCTGTGTTATTCCTCAAAAACGACGTTTCAGCATGGAATACACCATTATGTAATGCTAATATGGACTTGGCACACTAATTGCATACAAGAAGGACATAGGAGAATAGATCATGGGAATTTTTTCTAGATTCATGGATATAGTCAACTCAAACATCAACTCACTTCTCGACAAGGCAGAGGATCCGGAGAAGATGCTCCGCCTGATGATCCAGGAGATGGAGGACACACTCATCGAACTCAAGAGCAATGCAGCCGCTTCGATTGCACAGAAGATAAAGCTCGAGAGGAAGCTCGATGAGACCAAGGCTACAGTTTCCAGATGGGAGCAGCGTGCAATGCTTGCAATCGAGAGAGGAAAGGAAGAGCTCGCAAGGGAGGCTCTCATCGAAAAGAAGAGAGTATCCGAGGAGCTTGAGCTTGTAGGCAATCAGCTTGAAGAGGCAATGAAGACAATCGAATCCAGCAAGAACGAGATCGTAACACTCGAGGATAAGCTCACACAGGCAAAGGGCAAGCTCAAGATCCTGAAGGAAAAGGAAGAGAGGGCAAGGGCCGAGCAGAGATCCGAGGAGATGAAGAGACGCAACATGAACATGCACTTCCAGGAGATGGAAGAGAAGATCGACAGGATGAATGCATGGGCAGACCTCAACAATACAACTCCAAATGCAACAGAGGACAAGTTTGCAGATCTCGAGAGAGATGAGGAGATCGAGAGAGAGCTCGATGAACTGAGATCAAAGGTTGGTAAGTAATGGAGATCATCGTACCTATCATAATATTTGCAATCCCAATCGTTGCCATCATCACAGAGCATATCCAGAAGATGAAGAAGATGAAGATCGAGGCAGCCTTGAGGCAGATGGAGATGGAGAAGGGTTATGCACCTGGTACCTACTCCAGGATGAGCAATTCCAGGAAATCAAGGAAGGAAGCTGCAAAGGCAGCCGAGCTCAACGAGATGGCAGAGCGTGAGGCTCTCGAGAAGGGAATCAAGGACCTTCAGGACAGGATCGACAACATCGACCTCATCATGAAGAACAGGAAGAACTAAGGGAAAAGGGGAAATAGAATGAATTGGAGAGACCTAGCTTGGAAGAGATCCCCAAGGGGAAAGATCTTTGGAGTCGTAACAGGCTTAGCTGAATGGAGAGAACTGGATCCTAACACAACAAGGTTGATAGTAGGCATCATCGCCTTCTGTACAATGCCTCTGAGCATCATCGTATACCTCGTGCTTGCGCTTGTACTTCCTATGGACCACAGCGGTTCATACACAAGACATGACAGAAGCACAACAGGCGGTATCTGGGAAAACTCAACAGATGACTTCAGGAAGAACATGGACAACATGAAGAAGTCATACAATAACCATAGGAAATCCTCAAAGCAGGATGTCGAGGATGCCAAGTGGGAAGAGAGATCCACTGAGGATATCAGGGCTGAATACGAGGAGTTGAAGCGCAAGGTCGAGAACATGGAATCAGAGATGTTCGACAAGGAAAAGGACTGGGACGCAAGATTCAAGGACTCTGAGGACAAGTAGTGGATAAGATAAGGAAACAGAACAAGCTCATGTTCATAGGCGCCATGATAATACTTGGCGCCCTTCTGCTTTGGTCACTTGGCCTTGAAATCTATGCCCGGAGTGCAGAGAAGAGTGAAACGATCGACGAGGATGCAGCACTCATCACCCTGCTTCTTGACAATACGGTACTCAACATCGAGGAAGGTGACGAGCTTGGATATACAATCACCCGCACAAGGAATCTCGATTGGAAGATGTATGGAAATGAGCTCAGGATTTCAGCTCGCGGTGGAATCCTGACATTGAGCATTCCGGAGGACTCCGAGCTTCAGGGCATCAACATCGAGAACCATAAGGAATCCTCATATATCTACTCAATCGACACAGGGGAGCTTAACATCACAACGGATGGAAATCTCATCATCCAGGATGTGGAGGCCCCACGCGCCAAGCTCGATGCAGCCGGCATAGGGATAACGTCATCAGAAATGGACAATCTCTTCATAAGCGCTACAGAAAAGGTAGATATAACTGAGACAGACATCGAGGAGCTATCTCTATTCTTTGGAGATCTCGATGCTACAGTGCTTGGTGGAAACATCGGGAAGGTGAAGTCTTCCAGCCTATCGGGAAACCTCGAGATCGAACCCGACAATGGAATTTCCTCCATAACTGTAACCGGAGGGGCCTCTACTATCTTTATAGATGGAGAGGACACTGCCTCTGAAAGCTTCGTAGATGCAGATAATCCAGATGGAGCATCTATTGAATTCACCTCCCCTAAAGGATCTGTAAAGACATGTTGAAAGACAGGAAAAGCACTAAGATAATCCTACTCATAATTGTAATAGTACTCATGCTCATCCCGGGCTTCAGGATCTTCCACCTCCGTGGAGGACTGATGAGGGAGAGCAGGCTGACTACAGTCTCAATGCACTACGTCAACCTAGGAGCACTTCACATAAAGACTACAAGCGGAAACATCTACATAGAAAGCGATGAAGACATCACAGGTGTAACACTCAATGCCACCAATGCATCATCGAACGATGGCAACACTAGCAACATCATACTCAGCACTGTATCCGACGACATCCATATCACAGTCGGCAGCAACTATCCAGTCAGCGAGATCAGAGCTGAGAACGTAAGTGGAAACATCATGGTTGATGGAGTCCTGCTGGATGTACTGGACCTATCCACCCTGAGCGGAAACATAGAAGTCTACAATGCAACCGTAAACGAAGACCTTACACTTGCATCCACAAGCGGAAGCATCGATGTAAACGGAACTACATCCGAAAAGCTCTATACATCCGTGAAGTCAGGAGACCTCTGTATCGATGGAGCTGCAGCAGACAGCCTCGTCCTCACCTCAATCAGCGGTGACATGGAGGTCATCAATACAGAAGCTGGAGAAGTGAGACTTACATCCACTTCCGGCAATACGGTCTTCCATGCCCTCGACGACTACTACCTCAACTACTCCAGCGTATCGGGATCGGTAGATACAGAAGACGGCATATACAAGGGAAGCGGCCTCATCGGCAATCCGGAAGCAAGCCAGAAGATACTCTACAAATCGACTTCGGGAAACATAGAGATAATATAGAAAACATATCATACATCCTTGTCGATAGAGGGTATTGCCTAGCAAGCAATACCCTTTTTCCTATATAAATGATTTGTAGATGTATGATATCCATTATATCATGATTTTCAGGGAACAACCCCGTTTCCTAAGTCAACCCTACGTATACTAAAGGTAAGGAAGAAAGTTGAACAATGACCACGAGCTTCTGAAAGAGATCCGGGAAGCCCAACAGAACGCAAGAAAAACGGACTCATTCATAGAGAAATACTCACCCTTCATAAGGAGTGAGGTATCGAAGTTTACCTCGACATCGAATTTCCCTGATATGGATGATGAATTCTCGATAGCCATGTTCGCTTTCTACGAAGCACTCCAGAATTACGACAGGAGCAAGGGAGCATTCTTTCCAATGGCTAGGGTATATATAAGGAACAGACTCATCGACTACTACAGGAAGACAGCAGAGGACGAGAAGACATCGTCCCTTGATGAGGACCTCTATGACGATGAGAAGACCACCCTGCTCGATACTATCGAGGATGAGAAATCCTCTGTCAGCTACAACGAGGAAAGAGAATGCACAAGAGAGGAGATCGAGGAATTCCAGGAAACACTCAGCTCCTACGACCTGACACTTTCCGAGATAGCAGACAACGCACCACGTCAGGAAAGGACTATGAGTGTCTGCCTTGCCGCACTTGAATACGCAAAGAGGAATCCAGACATCCTCGATAAGCTCACAGAAACCAAGAAGCTTCCAATGTCCAAGCTCGTAAAGGAAGGAGGCTTTGACAGGAAGACTCTCGAGCGTCACAGGAAATACCTTGTAGGCATATTCCTTGCGTTTACAAATGGCTTTGTAATCATACGAGGCCATCTCTGTGCAATGAGGAGGTCCGACGATGAATAAGCATGCCTACCTCATTCTTGAGATACATCCAGCATACGCAATAGCTCTCGAAGAGACCGGAAGATTCGTGAAGATTGCAAATCTCAGCTATCAGGTTGGCGACAAGGTCGACAGCGTGGTGGAGATGGTCTATGAAGATAAGGTCCCTGCAAGGAAGAGAGTTGCAGCAAAGGTCTCTGCATGGATTACCTCCATAATAACCACAGTGCTTGTAGCATGGCAGATGTTCTTCTTCCCTATCGGAGCTGTCCGCATGAGCATAAACCCTTATGTCGAGATGACTGTAAACAGGATCGGTCATGTAATAAGCGTCAAGGGACTCAACGAAGACGGAGAGGACCTCATCCACGATTACCACCACTTCATGGGCAGTATCGAAAGCGTAACGGAAGAACTTGCAGCAAAGGCCGAGACAGACGGCTACCTCAAGGAGAACGGAACAATCGAGATTGAAGCTGTAAGCTCCAACGAGAAGTGGATAGAGAAGACTGAGAAGACGGTACAGGAGAATCTCCAGAAGACAACGGGAGAAAATGTAGAGGTCATAATCGCAGCGCATATGACAGACTCCCTCCCTGCTACAGCAGTGGAAGAATCTTGGGAGACACCTACTCCATCACCAGATCAGACAATCCATCCATTCTTCGAACCAGAACCGGAAGAGGAAGCTGTAATCACCTCCATCGAGATGGATGATACAGAAGACGACGAAGAGGAGTCTTCTGAAAGCCTAGACGACGATCTGGATGACGACGACGATCTGGACGACGACGATCTGGATGACGACGATCTAGACGATGACGATCTAGATGACGATGACGATCTGGATGACGACGATCTGGATGAAGATGATGAATCTAACGATGACTCGAAAGACGATCTAGACAACGACGACGAGGATGACGACTCCGAGGACTTGGACGAAGATGATGAATCTGACGATGACACGGATGACGATCTAGACAAGGACGATGAGGAAGAAGACTCAGAGGATTTGGATGAAGATGATGAATCCGACGATGAATCAGATGACAATCTTGATATAGACGATGAGGATGACGACTCAGAGGACTTGGACGAAGATGAATCTGACGATGACTCAGATGACGATCTTGATAATGAAGATGAATCAGATGACATCGATGATGAGGACGAAGATTCGGATGACGATGAAGATGAATATGCCAATATAGATAAGGATATGCAGGTTGAGCATTCCGACGATGAAGATGATCCAGACGATCCTGAGGACTCAGACAATGATGACGATGATTCCGAAGACAGCGAATACAGCAACATCGATGAGGATATGTCCGTAGAACATCATGACGAACCTGAAGATGAGGACGAATCTGATGATGACGATGAGTACGCTGATATAGATGAGGATATGCTGGTAGAGCACTCTGATGACGACGATTCTGATGATGACGAGGATGAAATCGATGAAGAGGATGAGGAATCTGCTAAGGAAAAACTTGAGTATACCCTATTCTTCAGGCTGTCTCTTGCAAACGGTCAGGATGATATCCTCGAAGATTGGATAGAGGACCTATCGGAAGAGGAAGCATCATCGATCCTCAACAAGGTAAATTCAATGAAGGATGATGAACTCCTGAATTGGAATACCATAGCCAAGATCCAGGGCAAACCAGAAACCTACGAATCATTCGATTACCGTGACTATTATCATGAAAAGGAAGAAGACTTCGACTTAGATGATGATGACGATCTGGATGATGATGATGACGATTGGGACGATGACGACTGGGATGACTGGGATGACGACGATTGGGACGATGATGATGACGATGACGACTGGGATGATTATGAAGACGACGATGATGACTGGGACGATGATTACGACTGGGATGATTCTGATGACGACGATGATGACTGGGATGACGATGACGACGATGAGGATGATGACTGAAAATCACACGAAGATTTCCGTCTTTGCATAGCCAGATTTCAAGAAAAACATAATTTTTAATTTTTTTTCATTACGACCCCACTTTCCAAAAGTGGGGTTCGTAGTCTTCTAATACAAGGAAAAAAGAATTGAACCAAGGAGTTTAGAATATGAAAAAGAACTTTTTTAGAATCGCACTTATCGCATTGGCAGCGATGCTCGTTATTACAGGATGTTCCGCTGACGGTACCCCTACAGTCACCACCAGAACTATCACAGTTAAGGGATCTGCTAATGTAGTAGCAACTCCAGCAACAGCCTCTACAAAGGCTCTTTCAAGAGCAGCTGGTAGCAATCAGGGTGAATTCGCATCTGGCGAGTTTAAGATCAACAATGTTAATAAGGCTGACGAGCTTAAGCCTACAGCAGCAAGCCAGGAACTCATTGATGCCGCAAAGCCTGGTGATAAGCTTAACAACATTGAATTTGAGATTGAAGTAGAAGCAGGCAAGACAACAACTCTCGAAGCAGCTCCTGAAGTCGGATACATCTTCGACGAATGGGAAGTAAAGAAGGACTGCCCTGCTGATATCGAAGACATCATCGAAGACTATCTTGAAAAGAACGGCCTCGAAAAGAGTCCAAGAATCCAAATTCCTACAGAGTACGTCGAGTGGCTCGCACCTGAGTATGACAATGGATACTATGTAGTATTTGGAGAAAAGGCTGAAGGCGAAACAGCTCTTACACTTGAAGAACTCTCAGCTATGCTAGCAGACTACAAGGAAGATGAACTCACAATCGTCATCAAGGGTGATGCAACAGAGGATAATATAAACGCTCTTAATGATGCTATAGCAACAGTAAAGACAATCGAAGAACTTAAGATTGTAAGCAATGGAACAGTACTCACAACAACAGAAATGGATGTTACATTTGAAGAAATAGAATATAAGGGATTCACATTCTCAAATGATCTTACAATCAACTTCAAGAATCCTGTAGCACCTGTATCAGACGAAGAAGATGAAGCAGAGTACGAGGTAGAGTTCAAGAACTGCGCATTCCAGAATGTAACAGTAGAAATCGCAGCAGGTATCAATGCAAAAGAGATTGAAGTCGAATTCGATAACTGCTCGATGAAGAAGCTCACACTCAACAACAAATCTACAGTTACTGCTGAAGGTGAACTCGATGGAAAGTCATCCACTTACGATAGCTATGAAACAAATGGAAACTGGAAGTTCGAGATTGATGACGATGTAAAGCAGAACACACCAGCTCCAGAGCCAGCTGTATAATACTAAAGACCAGCACAACTCATAAAACTGAAAACAACAATCAGTAAACCTACTCCCTATAGCCACCATCCCCCAGATGGTGGCTATTCCTTTCAAAAGGGGAAAACGTTAATGATTCCTATGAACACCCAATGCAGAAATAGGAACAATATATATCCCTGTTTCAGGATCTCGAATGACAGCTGGATAAAATCCCACTATGACGCACATGAAAACAGGTTTCCTTTGTACATTTTCGTAAAAGGCCATAAGACTTTCCTTAGCTTCATCAATCTGATTTGGTCCTAACTTGATTTCTATTGCACCATATTCTCCATCCCTGAACTCAACTATAGCATCCACTTCTTCCTGGGTTGTAGAATCTCTGAAGTAGTACAAATCTCCCCTGTAATAATCCATGTAAGCCTTCAATTCATGCAAGACGAATTCTCGGAACAACATCTCAAGCATAAACCTATCTTCTAGAAGACTTTGTACAGTCTGTCCCTTTGCTGCAGCCAGAAGAGAAATATCAGAAAAATGAACCAGATCTTGATTGTCCAGCCAAACAGCTCTCCTACTGTACAACCTGTCGATGCATTCCCTATCCTCCAGATCCAAACGACATCCATCAAGATAACTTTCCAGTCTAAGCAAAGCCTTCTTACCAATATCCTCTAAGGAAAGACCTATATCCTCGGGAAAGCCTCCAGTCAAGATCAACTCGACTAACGATTGCTCATCCAGCTCTTCAGAACAGGAAAAGACATCCATTCCATTCACCATATCCTCTAAGGATATCAGGTCTGTACTGACGCTCTTCTCCCACAATGTCATCGTAGACATAGGAAGTTCCACAATGCGCCCGATCCCTGAATGAAGAGGAGCATTGTCCTTATCCACTTCTCTTGAACTTGTAAGAATGAACCTTCCACGCCTTGAAGATGAATCACATTCCATCTTCACATTATCCCAAAGTTGAGGTTCCTCCTGCCATTCATCAACAAGCTCGGGCTTCATTGCAGAATCAGCAATATATTGCAATGCTGAAGATGTCTTTCCACAACCTTCAACTCCTGTAATATGTATAGCCTTTGCAACCTGCATGTATATTGAGATATTATCATCAATCAAACGCTTTCCATACTCTTCCATATACCTATCCAACTATGAGTCTAGCATTCAGATCCTCAAAATGAAAATCATCGCAAAATGTCTTTACTATACACAATGCATAATGTGAAAAAGCCTCTATAACACTCTATTTTTCGCGTAAATATTTCTATAGATAGTAACCATTTACCCAAAACGTATGATTTTTCCTCAAACCCTCGACATTTATTTCCATTTGTGGTTTTCTACTTCTCATGGACAATAATAAACTAGGAACAATGAAGCCTCTGCCACTGGTACTGAGTATGGCATTGCCAGTCATGCTCTCAATGGCACTTCAGGCTATTTACAATATTGCAGATTCACTCTTCATAGCTCGCTACTCAGAAGCAAGCTTTGCCGCTGTATCCATCATCCAGCCAATGCTGATGATCTTCACATCCCTTGCCAACGGCATTGCCGCAGGAGAGGGCTCCCTGCTTTCAAAGTGTCTTGGAGCAGATGATGACAAGCGTGCAAGGAGCAGTGTTGGAACAGCATGGTCCATGGCAGCAATATCATCAGTTGCAGCCATCGTGATCATCTTCCTGTTCGTACGTCCTTTCGTAGGATTCTTCCTGCATGACGATCCATCTGGACAGGATGCAATCATATACCTCAAGATCGTAGCACTCGGCCTGCCGTTCTTCTTCGCATCCAGTCTCATCACATTCATCCTGCAGTCCCATGGACACAGCAAGAGTGCAATGTTCATCCAGGGATCAGGAGCCATCTGCAACATCATATTCGACCCTGTGCTCATATTCACGATGAACCTCGGAACTGCAGGAGCAGCTCTTGCCACAACACTGGGATACATACTTTCCTTCGCTGTTGCCGCAGTGCTCTACTTCCCTTCCGACAGCACCATGTCGAAGTTCAGTCTGAAGAAGAAGGATTGCCGTAGGATTACCCAGGTAGCAATGCCATCAATGATGGTACAGGCAGCTGGCCCAATAGTCGGTATCATCCTCAATAAGCTTGTAGTTTCCTACGGTGTAAACGTAATGGCTGTATTCGGCATGTACCAGAAGACAGAATCCTTCATGTTCCTTGCAGCAGGCGGCATTGCATCAGCTCTGATCGTAATTGTCGGCTACAACTACGGTAGAGGAGATATGAAGAGGGTAAAGAAGTGCTTCTTCACTTCCCTTTCCCTTTCATGGTCGATCATGATCATCGGCTTCTTCCTTTTCCAGGCTTTCACAACAGAACTCGTAAGTCTCTTCACAGACAGTCCTGAGGTAATAGAAATCGGAGTGAGGGCATTCAAGCTCCTATGCTTCTGCTTCCTTCTCACTGCACCGAACATCATCACATCCGGTCTTCTGCAGGGACTTGGAATGGGTAAGCAGTCTCTCATCATCACATACTCGAGATTCTTCCTCTTCCTCCTTCCTTTTGCCTTCATCCTCAACCACTTCTTCGGTATCACAGGTGTATGGCTGTCATTCTTTGCAGCAGACATCCCTACTCTATTCCTGATCTTCTTCCTCTACAGGAAGGTCTGCAGAGACGTACTCGATAAACCAGAGGCTGCAATCGAAGGTTAGACAAGAGCAGAAAAAT
>SAMEA104404106__coassemble_2691_pt1 | contig 10718 bp, 8 predicted proteins | sample SAMEA104404106__metabat2_high_PE_006 | metagenome-assembled genome bin SAMEA104404106 (sample SAMEA104404106) | Balaenoptera acutorostrata
GAGAAATCAAGTGCATTTTCCTTAAATACTTATATTATGAAGAAGTAAACACAGTGGATGGCTGATTGCTGTATGGAATCAGGCAGTTGCCCATCCTGTGTCTGGCAATACGAAATGATGGATATCTGCCATATCATCGTTTTTCTTTGGATTTCCTTTATATGCAAGTATTTGCATAGGAAAAGCCATTATTGTGGTTGAATGTTCATCTAGTATAACAAAATGAGCATAAATCTGTATTTATTTAAACATCTGTACAAATCTGCAAGGAAATTCTTTTCAAAATGTCCTTGAAGTATTATCTTCAGTTTATGGAATATTCAATCGTATACATGAGCAAGACTGGAAATACAAGACTTCTTGCAGATACACTCAGATCCAATCTCTCTTCACAGAAGGAGATCTATTTCGGAACTCCCGATGACAGGGCACTCGATGCAGAGATCATCTTCATCGGATTCTGGACAGACAAGGGTAGGGCATCCGATGAACTTGTCGAGTTCATCAGGAAGATCCATGGCAAGAAGGTATATGTCTTCGGAACTGCAGGCTTCGGTGTAAGCCAGGAGTATTTCGATAGGCTGCTTTCCACGGTGAAGTCAGATATCGCAGATGACAATGAATATCTCGGCGGTTTCATGTGCCAGGGAAAGATGCCAATGGTAGTACGCGAGATGTACGAGAAGCAGGCACATCTCAATCCCGAGAAATTCCAGCCGCTTATCGACAATTTCGATATGGCACTCTCCCATCCAGACCAGGGAGACCTAGATGACCTGGTAGAAGATGTAAGAAATAAGATCTTCTGATTTCTGAATTCTATATATCATTACTCAAGATTACAGGCTTGGAGCTCAGCGGTTCCAGGCCTGTTCTCTTTACCTTGCTGTGTCAACCAATGTGACTGTTCCGTCGAAGTTGAGTCGTCCTCCTATGTGTACCCAGTCGCATCGCTGATGGAAGAAGGTATTTATCGGGAATCTTGTATGATGGTAGCCGATCTCAATGGAAACCATGCTGTTGAGCTGCTGCTCAAGTACGATGTTATGCTCGAATTCCCAAGGCCTCTCTGGATCGTAGTAGGCATTCCATCCATCAGGAACCTCGTCAGGCTTGTTAGCCATGTCCTCGACCTTGTAGACAATCTTTCCTTCCTCGTAGGCTCTGCAGTCGTATGCGAGAGTGGTATTGCCGAGCTTTGGGAATATTGGATAGCTGAGTTCGATTCCGAAGTTTACCATATCACCTCTGAAGCCACTTCCTTTCTTGTTGCATACCTGACCGTGCTCGTCGTACCATTCAGGAGTGAAGAAGTACATGTCGATTGCGTCCGTTACACCTGGAGCATAGAAGTTGTAGTCCACATAGAGTCTCAGCCAATCCACAGGTTCTATGGAGAGTCCTATGTCTATTGCATTCATCCTTATGTACTTCTTGAAGATACGCATTCCCTCTTCCTTCACAGCATCAGGATCCTTGAACTGAACATCCAGTCCTGTAAGCTTGATTGTTCCGTCTCCCATGTGTGAGCATACATGGTGAAGGCCGGCTCTCAATGCAACCTTGTCGGCAATCCTGGCTGTAGCTCCGAAGAAATACCAGCCATCGAATCCCATTAGGTCTGCAACAGCTCCCTCGAAGCCGAAGTCTATCTGTCCCTGGAATGAGAAGTCGAAGGCTATAGGACTCAGCCAGTGGTCGAAGGTGAATGTATTGCGGAACAGGGAAAGGGTTTCACCCATATGTATGAGAGCCATGAATGGCTGGTTCCTGAAACCTATGAATTCTGATTCGAAGTCCGTGAATGGGAAGTAGGTCGCGCCGCCCTTGTCCTCGTCGTCCTGATAGAATCCCTCTGGAAAGCCTTCCTTGTTGAGCATGAGATACTGGAAGTCCATGCCGGCACGGTTCCTGTCTGCCGTGTATTCCCTGTAGATCGGATCGAAGGACAGGAAGTCCAGCTTGTAGCTGAATGAAGCCGAGAGGATTGTAGGGACCAGGAGCAGTAGTGCTGTGATGATTGAGATTTTCCTTTTCATATCTGCCTCTACTAGATGATATATCCATAACGAGGATAATTGTAGTAATTGTTGCAGAATGAAAGGTAATTACATATTGTATCCTTTTCTTGCCAATATGGAGAAATGTTCAAGAAGGAATAATTTCATGTTGTGTCTGCAATTATGATGGTATTCTTTCAGTGTGGCACTCCCCCGTGCCTCTTTCCCTCATGGTGGCCACCTCGGTGTAGGTACAGTAGATTCAGGTGGGCACCAATGTCCTGTATTTCCTCAGGCAGTCGTCCAGATAGGATGGCTGCCTTATCTTTTCCTGACAGAATCGTGCTTTCTTCCACTAGATATCCAGAGGACCTGGATAGCCTCTGAATATCTTTACGGAAGGACGCGTATGGAAACATTTGACCTGGAGAATACTCCATTGACTTCAGCAGAACAGAGAATACTGGACTCAGCATTATCTGAAAACGCTATATTTCAGCATGTTTTTTCGCAGGCGAAATGCTTGCAGGCTTTGCTACGGGCATGTCCACCAATCAACAGGGAAATAAGGCTTTCTGCTGTACATTATGATAGGAAGCTTACTCCTGCTGTTGGTAAGCATGAGTACATCCTGGATGTGTTAGGCGAGGGTGAGTATGTAGATACAGGTACCAAGGTAATCATAGACTTGGAAATGCAGAATACGAAATCCGGTGCGGAACAGGTTAGGGGTGAGACTTATGCTGCCGCGGTACGCTGTACTGTTACAGCAAGGGGTGAGGGATGGAAGGATATGCCTGAGGTTATTTCCATTTTCTTCGTAAATGAAATCCCTGAACATAGGGATCTCTATTATAGAGTGACATCCTTTCATAGCTATGGTTATTCCGGGTCGGGAAATGAGTATGAAGATGACGAAGGTAATACACTTCTGATTTATGTGAGGCTGGGCTTGGATAAGCAGACAGAACTCCTCAAGAGACATCCTGAACTGCAGGCGCTTGCGAATATCGTCCACGATTTGTCTGAAAAGAGGGGTAGTGATATGATTGTAGGTGTACTGGCAGAGGCCATGTCTGTACTGAAGGAGGATAGACTGATGTTGTTTAAGTGTTCTCAGGAGACATTGGACTGGGGAGAGCGCCTGAAGGAAGAGGCAAGAGCAGAAGCTATGGCAGAAGCAAGAGCACAAGCTAGGGCTGAAGCTAAGGAGGAAAAGGAAAGAACAGTTGTTGCTCTCTGCAATATGGGTATGCCTTTTGAATCCATTGCAAAAGCCTGCTTCATCAGTGTTTCTGAGGTAGAAGCCATAAGATATAGGGAAGGTCTGTGATCATATCCCTCAAGAGGTAGCATCGCTTGATGCTACCTGAAGATATCTGATAGATAACCGTATCCTTTCTCTTCCATTTCTTCGTATGGAATGAATGTAAGGGCTGCACCGTTGATGCAGTATCTGATTCCGTTTGGAGATTCGGAGTCTCCCTTGAAAAGGTGTCCAAGATGTGAGTTTCCTGCACGGGACCTGACTTCGGTTCTTATCATGCCGTGGCTTACGTCCTCGAGCTCCCTGACAACAGGCTCTTCGATTACCTTCGTAAAGGATGGCCATCCACAGGAACTCTCATACTTGTCCATCGATGAGAAGAGAGGCTCTCCCGTTACCTTGTCGACGTAGATTCCCTTCCTCGTCTCCCTGCAGTATTCGCTTGAGAATGGAAGCTCGGTTCCCTCTCTCTGTGTAACGTTGAAGGATATGCTGTCGAGTGACTTCTCTATCTCCCTGTCTGTAGGTCTGATGTATTTGCCTGGATCTATCTTCGAGCTTGCCAGTGTGTCGATTGCCTTGAATGGAATGTGGCAATAGCCATCGGGATTCTTATCAAGGTAATCCTGATGATACTCCTCAGCAGGGTAGAAGTTCTCAAGAGGCTTCACCTCTGTGAAGAATCTCCTATGTCTTGTCTTCTCAAGCTCTACTATCCTCTCGACGATTTCCTTCGAGTACTCATCTATATAGTATATGCCGCTCTGGTACTGCTCACCTACATCGTTTCCCTGACGGTTCCTCTGCTCGGGATGTACGACAGAGAAGTATGCAAAGAGGATCCTGTCGAGTGTCATGCGCTCTTCATCGTATTTTACCTTTACGCATTCCCTGAAACCGGTTGTTCCAGTGCAGACAGTCCTGTAGTCTGCCATTTCCTTCGACTTTCCGTTTGCATATCCTGATTCAGCATCGATGACTCCATCGAGCCTGCTCATCAGATGCTCAAGTCCCCAGAAGCATCCTCCTGCCAGATAGATCGTCCTTTCCATGATCTTCCCTCCTTGCCTTCTGGTAAGTATAGCATCGGATATGAAAGAGAGGGCACCCAATCTGGATGCCCTCGGAAAATCATGAGGAGTATTATCTATATATAGTTGTCATTTCCTGATCTTCTGGAGCTCAGCGTTGAAGAACTTGAGCTTTCTCTCGTTCTCTGGGCTGTCGCATACGCCGTTGATCATACCCATCTTCTCACATACTGGAATGTTGCCCATGATCATGAGCATGGACTTCTTTGCAACCATTCCGGAGTTCTTGAAGATGTAGCCTGCAAGAAGCTTGAATGCCTCGTCGTTTGCACAGATGTCGCCAAGCATGTCCTTGATGGAGAAGTACTCTTCGTTCCATGTGAACTCTGGAGCTACATCATCCTCCTGGATGTCTGTGAACCAGTTCTTGACGCCTTCCATCTCGGACTCGTCCTCAGCTGGCTTTACATATCCTGGATTAGCCTTCTCGACCCTGTTGAAGATTACCTCATCGAGCTCTGTATCGTCTGCTACTGCTACGATGCTGTTCTTTCCTGCCTGGAGTGGAACATCCTTGAAGATGAATGTCTTGTCGCCTTCGAGAGTTGCAAACTCCTTGCCGTTTACATGGAGTGTGATCCTCTTCTGGTTGGAGAATACCTTTACATCCATCCTGTCGTAAGGTCTGTCTGCATATCTCCTGCCTGCGATGTGAACAAATGGATCGTCTGACCAGTAAGCCTTGTATACATAGAAGGAATCCTTGTAGATCTTCCTGTCGAATGTGACAAGACCCTTGTTGTTCCTTCCCTTTACGCCGCCTTCGTCTCTTGCATCGCATCCGAAGTCGAACATGTTCCAGACATGTGTTGCCCAGAGATATGGTCTCTCGTCGATGATTCTTGCCATATGCTCGTGGTAGAGAGTCTGGTATTCCTCGGAGTAGTCCTTGCACTTCGGGTCGTCGTTATGCCAGCTGACAATTCCTTCGCATCCGTACTCGGAGATTCCGAAAGGTCTGTTAGGCCACATAGCGTGGAACTCGTCGAACCACTTCTCGTTCATTGTCATGTCGCCACCGTACCAACCGAAGTAGTGGTTGTAGGAGAGGACGTCAGTGATGTCGTTCTGTTCGTCTTCCTTAGGAAGCATGCTGACCTGCGCCATTGTTGTGAGGCGTGTCTTGTCCATCTCGTGGACGAGGTTGTTGAGGTCCCTGAGGTTGTCGTTGAGGCCTGGCCTGTTTCCGCCGATTGTGATCTCGTTTGAGATTCCCCAGAACATGATGGAAGGGTGGTTGTAGTTCTGGATGATGAGTTCCTTCATCTGCTCCCTTGAGTTCTGGTGAGCGTTTGGATCCATTTCCATGATGGAGATGAATGGAATCTCTGCCCATACTACAAAGCCGTAGTCATCACATGCATCGTAGAAATCCTGGTTGTGCTGGTAGTGGGCAAGTCTTACTGTGTTTGCGCCGAGCTCGTAGATGATCTCTGCATCCTGGTAGTGGTCCTCTGTTGTGAGGGCGTTGCCGATACCGAGCTTGTCCTGGTGTCTGGAAACACCTCTGAGAGGAGTGGAGACACCGTTGAGGAAGAATCCCTTCTCAGGATCTACACTGAATTCCCTGATACCGACAGAGCACTCTGTGTCATCGAGAACCTCGTTGTTCCTTACGATTGCAACTTCGAGAGTGTAGAGGTATGGATCCTTTACACCGTTCCAGAGATGTGCATCCTCGACAAGGAGGGAAGTCTCTGTTACGTCTGCTGCCTGCTCGTATACTTCAGTTACGAGGATGTCGTCCTCGTTGTAGAGGGAGAACTTGACCCTGTCTCTCTCTTCTGCGTTCTTTATGAAAGCCTTTGCATTCACTGTTGCGTTGCTGCCGTCGATCTTGGACTCGACCATGATGCCAGGACCTGCGTAGTACTCTACATCGATATGTGTCTCAGGAACGGAAAGAAGGTTTACGTCCCTGTAGATTCCACCGTAGAATGTGAAGTCTGCTGACTGTGGATAGACGTCTGTCATCCTGCCGTTGTCTACGACTACGAAGAGTTCGATGTGCTCTGACTTCTCGAAGCACTCTGTTACATCGACTCTGAATCTTGAGTAGCCGCCCCTGTGCTCAGCAAGCATGACGCCATCTACATAGACCTTTGCTGTTGCGTTTACGCCTTCGAATTCCAAAAAGTGTCTGTAGCCCTTTGGAGCCTCTGGCTTCTGGAGGATAGTTGTGTAGGTTCCCTTGCCTCTGTAGTAGTCACCGTCTCCGTCCTGGCCGTCGAATGCATTCCATGTGTGTGGGATGTCTACGGATCTCCAGTCGAGTTCGTTCTCTACAGCAAGGTGCTCGCCCTTTCTGAAGAGCCAATCGAAATTGATGTTGTCGATCATTCTCATATCATCTTCTCCTAAATTGTCAGAACAGGATGTTTCCGTTCTCATCAGCCTCATATGGCAGTATCTGCATCAGGTCTATGAGGCTCATGGCAAAAGGGATACCCGTCCAGCAGAAGAGAAGGTACAGGACTCCTGTCACCTTCCTTCCTGCATAGAAGCGATGGGCACCTGAGAACCAGCCGCATGAGAGCAGGAGTGTGATGTACTTCTTCCTGTTGATTTCCCTCTTCTCATGTTCCTGGACCTTGCGGTCTATGAAATTGAAGAGTCTTCCATGCTTCTGCTCTTCGCCTCTCTGGGCCTTGAGGTCCTGGAGTTCAGCTTCGAGCTCTGCAAGCTTGGCGACGTCAACGTAATCTTCCTGCTTCTTTCTATCTGCTAGTCTTTCTTCGATGCCCATGTAAGTATCCTCAACTGTTCCTTATTGGATTATAGCTCAGTTTGCCTCAGCTGCAATGTCAGCCTTGATTCTTCCGATCTCTTCCTGGATTTCAGCCATCTTCTCACCTGAAAGTGGGTAGAAGTGCATTGCGATGATGTTTGCAATAAGACCGATAACGATGAGACCGAACATGGAGAATACGCCGATGAACTTGAGAGCTGGTGTGAGTGGAGTGTCGATTGAAGGAAGTGTCTCCTTGAAACCGATGGCTGCACAGAGAAGACCTACTACAGTTGCACTGAGTGAGCTGATGAGCTTGTCTACGAATGAGAAGAGTGTACCGATGAGACCTGGGACATACTTCTTGGATCTGTATACCTCATAGTCTGCACAGTCTGCTGTCATAGGGATTACGATGGAGGAAGATACTCCGCTGAAGCCCTTGAAGAGGATGTAGAGGACCATGAATACAACTGTGAACCATGTGAGACCCTGGAAACCTGCACCTGGGAGGGAGAGGGTTGTAGGATCGCCGATGTAGAAGAGTGCGATGAGTCCGAGACATGTTACGAGACCACCGTATGTTCCGAAGAGCATTGCCTTCTTCTGTCCCATCTTCCTTGCGATGAAGCCGCATGCGAAGAAGAGGATTACCATTGAAGGGATGAGTGTCCATGTAGCAAGAGCACCGGAAAGAGCGTAGTTGCCGCAGATGATTCCGAATACGATGATACCTGTTGTAGCGTTGGACTGTGTTGTGAGGGCAAGCTTGTCAGTGGATGCGGAAACTACGAGCATCTGGATAGCCCTGTTGTTCTTGAGGACATCCCAGTAATCCTTGAAGCCGACCTTGATTGCCTTTCCGATACCGAAGAACTCTACCTTGTCCTTGCTGCTGATGGAGATCACTGCGATGATTGTGCAGATTACGGAAGCTGGAGCGACGATGCACCAGAACTCGTGGAAGAAGCTTTCTGTGAAGCCGCCGTGCTTAGGAGCGAGGTAGGAGGAGACGAGTACAGGGATTCCAGTGAATACGATTCCGTTGTAGATGGAGTCGAAGATGGAGAAGAGTGGTCTCTGGCCTGGGTCGTTTGTAAGACATGTCTGAGCACTCTTTGTGACTACGCACTGGAAAGTGTAACCGATGATGTAGATTGCGTAGAAGACTACGAATGCTGCAAACCTTGCACCCATTGGGAGCTTGTGGGTAACGTGTACCATGATGTATGAGAATACGAGAAGGATGATGTTACCGATTACCATGAATGGTCTGTTCTTACCGAACTTTGTGTTTGTCTTGTCTACGAGGTAGCCGATGAATGGGTCTGTTACGCCATCCCAGATTCTCATTGTTGTGATGAGAGTGGATGCAACGACTACACCGACACCTACGAAACCTGTGAGATAGTAGGCAATGAAGTTCATGTAGAACATCCAAAGGTTTGTTGCGGTGTTGTTGAGTGCGAAGCCTCCGATCTGCCAGAGCTTAGCGCGGTGGATACCGTTGTTAGCTACTGTTGCTGTGTTCTGCTGTGACATGATTTCCCTCCTAAGGATCTTTGTCTTTTTGATTTTTCTTTTGTATTTAAAGTCTAAGGGTGTTTCCAAAAGCACGATATTCACAGGAATATCTGAAAATAGCACGATGTTATTGTGTTTTCGATATTTATTTTACGTTCGGATGTTTTCCGTGCAGTTTTGTGAAGTTAAGTACAAATAGTTGCCTAAAGTACAATGTCTCTTGGTGATTGTGTATTTTCCTCGATATGCACAGAAATCATAAATCATGGCAATGAATGAAATAATCTTGAAATCATTCTTGAGGATACAGGACAGTTTTTGGATTTGTAAGCTATAGATACAGTATGAGAACAGTAGATGTTACATTGACGCTGAAAATCAAGCTTGAGACAACTGAAGCACAGGGAGTCCTATTGGACAGGACAATGCATGCTTATCTAAAGGCATGTAATTTCGTATCTCGCTATGTGTACAAGACAGGGATTCTCAAGAACAGTTCTGTCAGTAGGTTCTGCTATTCACATCTCAGGGAAATCTTTGGCCTGAAGGCTCAGATGGCTTGCTCCGTGATCAGGACCGTTATTACCCAGTACGAGATAATTAGGAAGAATGGCCATTCCTGGACTCTGGCTAAATTCAAGAATCCTGTGTTGGAACTTGTACATGGAAGGGACTATACGCTTTTCCCGGATAGGATTTCCATAAATACCTTGGAAAAGAGAACCAGGTTTTCGATGGATAGGAAATACATTGGGAATCTGCTGAATTCAAGTTATGAGTTCGGAACGATAAGACTTATTAAGCGAAAGGGGGTGCATTATTGTCATCTGCCAGTAACCTTTAAGGTTGCGCAGATATGCGAAAACGAGATTGAACATATTGTAGGAATCGATAGGGGAATCAATTTCCTCATGGTAACTTATGACGATAAGGGAAAGACTACGTTCTACCCAGGGCGTTACATCAAGGATGTACGAGATCATTATGCACGTCTTTACAGGGCGTTGCAGATGAAGGGAACTCCGTCGGCGAGAAGAAGACTCAAGAGGATAGGTGGAAGAGAGAACCGTTGGATGCGTGATGTGAATCACTGCATCAGTAAGGCACTTGTCCAGAGATATCCAAAGAGTACTCTTTTTGTCCTTGAGGATCTGACAGGAATCCGTGCATCGCTTGAGATTGTAATGCATGAGTGTCGTAGGACAAGGGTTTCCTGGGCATATGGACAGTTGGAAACATTCATCAAGTATAAGGCCACGAAGAAGGGACAGATGGTAATCAATGTCGATTCACATTATACAAGCCAGAGATGCCCTAAGTGCGGTCATATAGAAGCAAGCAACAGAGATAGAAGTCAGCATCTGTTCTGTTGCAGGAAATGTGGATATAGATCGAACGACGACAGGATTGCTTCAATGAATCTATATGAAATGGGGAAGAGTAGTATCGTAGTATAGGAAGAAGTACCCAGTAAATGACGGAGTTGAGTATATCTTTGCTCTGTGGGGTGTGTAATCGGCCACCCAGATGTAACGCCACCTTGGAGAGCTTGCTTTCCACGGAATCAAAGGTAGGAGGTGCAAGAACCGTTTTCCACTACCGGGCAGTTACGAGCATGCAGTAATGCATGTAGCGCGATGAAAAACATCCATAGTTCGTTGTAGGGTTGATCCAGCAATTTCTGATTCTTGATGATTGGTGGAATGTCAGACGGATGGGGCAACATGATCATGTAGTAAGGGGAAGAGTACTGTAGCGATACAGGAAGAAGTACCAGGTAAATGACGGAGTTGAGTATATCTTTGCTCTGTGGGGTGTGTAATCGGCCACCCAGATGTAACGCCACCTTGGAGAGCTTGCTTTCCACGGAATCAAAGGTAGGAGGTGCAAGAACCGTTTTCCACTACCGGGCAGTTACGAGCATGCAGTAATGCATGTAGCGCGATAAAAAACATCCACAGTTCGTTGTAGGGTTGATCCAGCAATCTCTGATTCTTGATGATTGGGGGGAATGTCAGACGGACTGGGTAACATGATCATGTAGTAAGGGGAAGAGTACTGCAGCAATACAGGAAGAAGTACTGGATAAATGACTGAGTTGAGTATAT
>SAMEA104404106__coassemble_2849_pt1 | contig 10195 bp, 13 predicted proteins | sample SAMEA104404106__metabat2_high_PE_006 | metagenome-assembled genome bin SAMEA104404106 (sample SAMEA104404106) | Balaenoptera acutorostrata
TGTTGGAGAGAGAAGGATTCGGACCTTCGAAGGCGTAGCCGGCAGATTTACAGTCTGCTCCCTTTGACCGCTCGGGAACCTCTCCGCGACTCAGTATTTATACCTGTATTTTCAACTTAAGTAAATACCTTTTTGAGAAATTTTTCAAAATTTTATGACATTTTTCATAAGTACTTACCATACAATGAAATATTTTTTCAATATTTTTCATTGCCATACCGATATATATGTGTTGGATTTGATTTTCTTATTCAGTATTACAGATAAGGCAACTTAGATGCGAAAGACCCAGGCATGATACCCGGGTCTTGTTGATTGCCAGAAAGTTCTAGTTCTTCCTCACGATCCTCTTCTCGATCATCTTCAGTACATGAGGCTCTACCATTCCAGAGATGTCTGCGCCGAATGCAGCCATCTCCTTGATTTGGCTTGAGCGGATCAGGAAATACTTCGGATCTGTAGGAATGAAGAATACCTCGATTCCAGGCTCCATCATCTTGTTCGTCATTGCAAGGTCGAACTCATAGGAGAAGTCATTGAGGGCTCTCACGCCTCTCACCATTACCCCTACTCCGTGTTCCTTTGCAAAGTTCACCATGAGCCCTGGATAGCTCGTTACGATGATGTTGGGATAATCCCTGAGGGATTCGCTGAGCATATCCATACGCTCCTCTACGGTGAAGAGTGAATTCTTTGCGATATTGTCTGCAACAACTACGTACAGCTTCTCGAACTGGGCTGCAGTACGTCTGATGATATCCATATGTCCTACTGTCGGTGGATCGAACGATCCCGGCAACATAGCTGTCCTATCCATACTCCCCTCTTACTTCTTCAGTGAATCGACATATTCCTTCATCTGGGCATTCCTCTCAGGATTCTCATACGGAATAGTCTCGACGATCGTATACTTACCCTCAGCATCCTTCTCGACCTTGGCGAAATTGCCATGACCTACATAGCTGATGCTCTGGTTCTCGGAGCATGGATACATCTTCCTGATCTCCTCGAGTACGCAGTCGAAATGTACGCTCTCACCCTTCTCGTTGAAGAAGCTGAGACTGATGTTGTCTATGCTCTTGCCGCAGATAGGGCATGTTGGCTTCGGCTCTGCGACTGTTCTTGTTGGATTGACAGGAATCTGTGAATGATATGCGTGTGGCTTTGGTACACCTGCAACCTGGTTCAGGGTTGAGAATCCTTCAAGTCCACCTCTGTCCCTTCTTTTCTTTCTGGAACTTCTCTCGTCTCTTGGCTTGCCACCCTTCTGTGGTCTTCTGTTCTGCCTTCCGTCACGAGGCCTGTTCTCATCATGGTTCTTTTTCATGTGAATAGGATAATCGAATCTCAATCCGTTTACAAGATTCAGGTTGAAAAAATAGGGCTTGCCATATCTGACAAACCCTGTGAATTATCTGAAGCGCGATTAGGCGTTCTTCTTGACAATGAGTTCCTTGACCTTTGCAGCCTTTCCAACTCTGTCTCTGAGGTAGTAGAGCTTTGCTCTTCTGACCTTACCTCTTCTAACAACCTGAATCTTCTCGATTCTTGGGCTGTGAAGTGGGAAGATTCTCTCAACACCAACACCGTAGCTGATCTTTCTGACTACGAAAGTTCTTCTGATACCGCCGTTGTTCTTTGCGATAACGATACCTTCGAATACCTGAATTCTCTCAGTAGCACCCTCAACAATCTTGAAGAATACCTTAACTGTGTCACCAATGCAGAAGTTCTCTGCATTTTCCTTGATCTGCTTTGCTTCAATAGCCTTGATAATATCCATTTTACAAGTCCTTATCTGTTTTATCGTCTATGATCTTTATCATTTTCTTTCGCATCCCACTGCTGAGAGAGGCACTGGTCAGCAAATCGGGCCGGACGAGCATCGTTTTTTCCAGCCTCATGCCATCACGCCATTCGGAAATATGGTTGTGATGACCTGATAATAATACACTAGGAACGCAAAGTGAGCAATACCCTGCAGGCCTTGTGTACTGTGGATATTCGAGTAATGACGAGGAAAAACTTTCCTCCTCAAGACTCTCAGATGTTATGACCCCGTCTATGAGACGGAACACAGCATCTATGATGACCTGGCTCGAGGTTTCGCCACTGGTAAGTACGTAATCCCCGATGCTGATCTCATCGTCAACATATAGGTCGATGATTCTCTGGTCTATTCCCTCGTAGTGACCGCAGATGAAGACAAGTTCACTCTCCCTGGAGAGTTCATAAGCCTTCTTCTGAGTCAGGAGCTCACCGGAAGGAGTTGCGAATACAACCCTCTTCGAGGAAGCCCCTATACTTTCAAGTGCCCTACCAAGAGGACCCGGCTGGATAACCATGCCGGCTCCTCCACCATAAGGGATATCATCTACCCTGTTGTAGTTTCCCTCCGAGAAATCTCGGAAATCGATAATCTCGTAGCTGACAATCCCCTTCTCTACAGCCCTCTTCATTATGGAGGACTCGAAGAAAGGTCTGACCATGTCAGGGAAGAGGGTAAGTATGGTTATCTTCATACTTCACTCAGTTCCTTCATCAGCAGGGTTATCGTGCCTTTCTCGAAGTCGATCGAACCTACGAACTGGTCCATCTTAGGTACCAGGAAGAGTTTCCCTTCCCTGTTCCTTACATGGAGCAGCAATGCCTGGGCACCTTCGGATACCGATTCGACCTTTCCGACGGATGTGCCGTCTTCAAGGATCATCTCGAGACCGAAGAGGTCCGCGACATAGTATTCGCCTTCTTCAAGCTTGGGAGCTCTGTCCCGGGTGATATACATCACACCACCGGAGAGAAACCTTGCCTTCTCTGGACTGGTATAACCAGCAAATCGCATAAGAAAGGTCTCTGCCTGCAGACGGTATCCGTCGACAGTCACCTTTACTTCCTTACCTTCCTTGGTTCGGATTACCGCCTCATCGAGGTTTGCAAGATGTTCGTATTCACCCGAGAGTGACTCGATTCTTACAAACCCGTCAAGGCCGTGAGTCCGACCGACTTTCGCAGTTGCGAGAAGCGACCTGTTAGCCATCAGTCAAGAATCTCCAGGCTGGCACGCCTGCCGTCCTTTGTTGCAGAGGCAGAGAGAATTGTTCTGATTGCCTTTGCGATACGGCCCTGCTTGCCTATGACCTTACCGATGTCTTCCTTCGAGACATGGAGTTCGAGTACTACGGACTTCTCGCCCTCTACTACGTTTACCATGACTTCATCCGGCTCATCGACAAGGCTCTTTACCATGAATTCTACGAGTTCCTTCTCCATAAAGCCTCCTCGAACTTATTAGTTCTGGGAGCGATCTAGAGAGATTCCCTGCTTGTTAAGAATTTCCTTTACAGTTGGGGATACGACTACACCCTTACTGATCCATGCCTTACACTTCTCTGTGTCGAGCTTGACCTGGTTCTCTGCGTCGATTGGTGCGTATGTTCCAACCTCGTCGATTGTCTTGCTGCATGCTGCAGAGCGGTTGTCCTGGACAACTACCCTGTAGTAAGGTCTCTTCTTTGTGCCGAAGCGCTTGAGTCTCATTGTTGTGCTCATTTCTAGTTTCTCCTTATACTACATGAAGTCTCACATGCCCATCATCTTGGCCATCTGTGACTGTAATTTCTTGTTTGTTGCAAGCTTCTTCATCATAAGCTTTGACTTCTCGAACTGCTTGATGACCCTGTTGACCTCAGCGCCGCTTGTGCCTGAGCCTCTTGCAATCCTCTTTCTCCTGCTAGGTCCGATGATCCTGTAGTTCTGGCGTTCGAAGCGTGTCATACTCTTGATGATTGCCTTCTGGACCTCCAGTGCGTGAAGATCGATATCGTCCTCGCTGATGTTTCCCTTTGCTCCAGGAATCATATCGATGAGCTTATCGACAGATCCCATCTTGCCCATCTTCTCGAGCTGCTCGAGCATGTCATCAAGGTCGAATGTGTTCTTCTTGATCTTCTTCTCGAGTCTCTCGGCCTCATCCTGGTCGAACTGCTCCTGAGCCTTCTCGACGAGTGATACGACGTCACCCATTCCGAGGATCCTGGAAGCGATCCTGTCTGGATGGAATACCTCGAGGTCTTCCATCTTCTCACCGGTACCGATGAACTTGATTGGCTTTCCTACTACACTTCTGAGTGAGAGTGCAGCACCACCACGTGTATCTGAGTCGAACTTCGTGAGGATGACGCCGGAGATTCCAACATGTTCTTCGAATTCCTTGGCGATATCCACAGCCTGCTGACCTGTCATTGCATCTGCAACGAAAAGTGTCTCATCTGGACGAGCTGCCTTGGCTACTGCCGTAATCTCTGCCATCAGTGCTTCATCGAGATGCATTCTACCGGATGTATCGATGATGACTGTATCGTAGAGGTCGTGCCTAGCCTTCTCTACAGCTCTCTTGGCAACTACGACCGGATCCTTCTCTCCTGGGATTGTGAAGACTGGAGCTCCAACCTTCTCACCGAGTACCTGAAGCTGTGTGATGGCAGCTGGTCTGACGAGGTCTGCTGCAACGAGCATTACCTTCCTGCCTTCCTTCTGGAGCTTGTAGGCAAGCTTATGGGTTGCAGTTGTCTTACCGGAACCCTGGAGACCCATCATGAGAATGACAGAAGTCGTGTCCTTGCCCTTGAGATTGAGGGAGTTGCCCTTCTCATCTCCGAGGAGTGCGACCATCTTGTCGTAGACGATCTTCGTAAACTGCTGACCTGGGTTTACGGCCTTGAGGACCTTCTCGCCCATTGCCTCATCCATTGTGGAATTGATGAAGCGGCGGACAACACGGAGGTTTACGTCGGCATCAAGGAGCGCAACCTTGATTTCCTCAACTGCGTCCTGGATATTCTTCTCACTGATCTTGTTCTTTCCTGAAAGCGTGCGCATTACAGAAGAGAACTTGCTACTAATACTATCAAACATCTATTATAACCCGTATCGTATTGACAACATTCTAAAAATAGCAGAATTCTTGAACGTTAGTCAATGTTATATATCAATCTATATCGACTAGTTTCTCGTTTTCATCGAGGATGACTGCCTCACCCTTCACTGAACCGATCTTATAGGAAACCGTGATGGAAACACCAGCTTCCATCTGGGTGACACCGAGAAGGCTCTCGGAGGCTGTTACAGTGTGCTTGTTATGAGTGATGATGATGAACTGGCTGGCCTTTCCGAAGTCCTCGAGGACTGAGAGGAAGTAGCCGATGTTCCTATCGTCAAGCGCGGCGTCGATCTCGTCCAGGATACAGAACGGAGATGGTTTTACCATATAGGTTGCAAAGAGAAGCGCAACAGCTGTCATACTCCTCTCTCCACCTGAAAGCAGGTTCAGCGAAGATGGCTTCTTTCCTGGTGGCTGGGCAATGATGTCGATACCGGAAGTAAGGACAGCATCCTCATCCTCGAGGGATATATGTGCATTACCTCCACCGAAGAGTCTCTTGAACATATCCTGGAAGTTCTGGGAGATCTGCCTGTAGGTCTCGAGGAAGAGCTTCTCGCTCTGGCTCTGGATTTCCCCTAAGACCTTCTCTAGGTCGCTCTTTGCCTTGTAGAGGTCTGTAAGCTGCCTGTCGTAGAACTGGTAGTTCTTCTCAGCTTCGGAGAACTCCTCCTCAGCCATCCAGTTGATGTTTCCGAAACCGGCCTTCTTCTTCTGGATATCCTGGAGCTCATTCTCTATGAGCATCTGGTTGAGATCCTCGTCGAACTTATCCTTGAACTCATTGAGAGGCCTGGAGTACTTGTTGAAGAACTCCTCGTAGACGTTCTGGATGTTCTCGTCCGTCTGGTCGATCCACATCTTCTGGGAAGTTATGTCCTTCTCGCAGTTGAAGAGGTCCATGTTGAGGGCTTCCTTCCTGTTTCTCTTCTGGCTGAGTTCCTTCTGCATGTCGGAAAGGGCCCTATCCATCTCGGAGGCCATCTTCTGGAGCTCCTTCAGGTTTGCCTGGGATTCCCTTACCTCATCCTCCTTCTCCTGCAGGTCCTCGGCTGCATTGATGAGCTGGTTATGCTTTGCATCAGCCATGATGAGGGCTGAGTCATACTCGTATGTCCTTTCCTCGATGTTCTTCCTGAGTGTGGAGATCATGATCTTCCTATGGGTGATGTTGCTCTCGATCTTGACCTTGTCCATCTGGATCTGGGAGACGGTATCCTTGAGTCCCTGGATATCCATCTTGAGTCCTTCGTTGACCTCTCGGGTCTTCACGATGAATTCCTTTACGGTCTCGAGTTCAGCCCTGGCACTGCGCTCTCTCTGTTCAATCGATCTCTTCTGGCTCATTACACCTTCAGGAGAGAGAAGTACATCGACTACAGGAGGAATCGTCTCCTTATACTTACTGTATAGGGCAGCTAGATCATCGAGAAGCTGGAGCATCGAATTGAAGTCGTCGCTAGCTACAGTCTTGGAGATGCTGTCTCCAGATAGGCTCTCTATGTAGGCAAGTCTCTCCTCTAGCTTCTTCCTGCCCGAATTGAGCTTATGTAGCATTGCACTGTCGGCATTGTTCTTCCTTGCAACGCTGAACTCCCCTGCAGTATTCTCATCGACTTCACTTATAAGCTGGTCGATTACAGTCTTGAGCTCTTCGGAAAGGGAAAGAAGTTCCTCCGACAGCTCTTCGGACTTCTCCTCGTTTTCCCTGATATCCTCCTCATTGCGGGCGATGAGTTCCTCGGTCTCCTTCTGCATCTGAAGAGCCACTTCAATCTGGGACCTCTTCTCTTCGAGGATATCCTCATCCTGCTCGTTCTGGTCTATCTGCTCCTCAAGCTCTACCTGGTCTCTCTCGATACCGACCTGGATCTGTGCACAGCGTTCCCTCTGCTCCCTCTCCTCATTTGCAAATTCCTCATATCTCTGCTGGAGATAGCGCATCGTCTCCTTTACGCCGTTGATCCTCTCCTCGATGGTATTTGCACGGAGCCTGAGCTGGTTTATCTGGGAGCTCTTGTCAGAAAGCTCATTAGTACCGTTCTCGATATCGTCTGTGAAAGCGGCAAGTTCCTCGTTGATTGAAATCATCTTCTCCTCAAGGTCCCTGATCCTCTGCTCCCTGACATTCTTCAGGTTGTAGAAGGTCTTGATCTTGCAGATGTTGAGCTCTACCTCAAGCTCGAAGGTCCTCCTGTCGAGAGCCTTGAATGCCCTTGCCCTCTCAGCCTGGTTCTTCGTCCTGTCGTAGATGCGCTTTGCCTCGCGCATGTAGTTCTCACTGATTGCAATGTTCTCGTTAGTCCTCTCGATCTTGTGCTGGGCCTCGTTGCACTCAGCCTTGAACCTCGAGATTCCTGCAGCTTCCTCGAAGATGCTTCTCCTGTCCTCCGGCTTCATGCTGATGATCTGGTCGATCTTGCCCTGCTCGAGGATGGAATATGCAGACTTACCTACACCTGTATCGAGGAAGAGGTCCTTGATGTCCCTCAGCCTGCACTTCTCCCTGTTTATGAAATACTCGTTTCCACCTGCACGGTAGATCCTTCTCCTTACCTCGATCTCTGCAGCAGGATGCTTCAGGTATCCTGTCTCGTTGTCGATGACCAGAGATACCTCGCAGAAAGGCATAGGCTTTCGCTTGTCGTTACCGTTGAAGATGACATCTTCCATCTTGCTGGCTCTGAGTGTCTTGGTACCCTGTTCTCCGAGTACCCACTTGATGGCGTCTACGATGTTGCTCTTGCCACATCCATTCGGGCCGAGAAGTGTTGTGATGCCGGCGGCAAAATCTATATGTGTACGGTCTGCAAAGGATTTGAAGCCGTATAGGTCCAGTGTCTTAAGAAACAAAGGTAACTCCTTGAAAAAAACTAGATAAGATTATAGCATTTTCCACTGTAGATATGGAAGAAGACCTTTTTTCAATTGATGAACTGATGGTTGAGGAAACCATCGCAGGATGTGATGAGGCTGGAAGAGGACCACTTGTAGGTCCTGTAGTCGCTGCATGCGTTGTACTTCCGAAAGATTTCCCGATGGAAATCCTAGGGGACAGCAAGAAGCTCACAGAGAGACAGAGAGACGAGGCTGCCAAGATAATCAAGTCAAGGGCAACAGCCTGGGCGATAACATCGGTTCCCCACGGGACAATCGATGAGATAAACATCCTCAATGCATCCCTATACGCAATGAGACGAAGCTACGAGAAGATCCGCTCGAAGGTGAAGATAGACAGGGTTCTCATCGATGGAAACAAGGTCTTCGACTGCGAGATTCCAACGCAGGCCGTCGTAAAGGGAGATGACAGGATTCCGGAGATCATGGCAGCAAGCATACTTGCAAAGACATACCGTGACCACCTGATGGAGATTGCCGACAGACGCTGGCCTGAATATGATTTCAGGAAGCATAAGGGCTATCCAACGAAGGAACACCTCGAGCTCATTGCAAAGTACGGTCCATGCCCCATTGCCCGCAAGAGCTTCCACGTAAAGAAGATGGAAAGGAATACAGAGCCGGAACTCATATAGATACCAAACTCAGAGGAATCCCTTACAGAGCAGAACTCTACACCTACCATGAAAACCAAGTTGATGCTGATTTCTTCAGAAGCTCTCGGAACAGCAGAGAGAATGCAGGAATCAGAGCATCCGGAGAATCCTATCAAGTGCAGCGCGTCCTTCAGCAAATCCTTCATCGTGGAGCTCGAGAAGTGTCTTCACATCGCTTGATGCCCTTTTGACCTTTATTGGCTCCTGAGGACGTATTATGACCGCCTTCCCTTCCCTCTCGAGTTCCTCACATAGTTCCATCTGCCTGTTGTAGATCCTGCTTCTTCTCAACATCGCTTCAGCAATTGCTGGATGCCTACGGCTCAGGAGCCTGAAGAATCTCTCATGTCCGCTCTCTTTTTTCCTGTAGCCAGGGTTTCTTGTAAGGACTATTACATGGAAGACATTGCCATCCTCAATCGACTTCTCGATTGGAATCGGACAGCTTACACCTCCATCGACAAGCTCGTATCCCCTGTAATTGTGTATCTTTGTGAGAAATGGAATGGAGCAGGATGCAATGGATGCATCGAACGGAGGCCTTATGTCCTCCTTCTCGAACCAGACTGTATTGCCTGTAGCTGCATCCATCGTGCCGGTAAGGAACCTGGTATCCTGCCGGCAGAAGCTTTCCCAATCAAATGGGATGAGTTTCTCGGGAATGGTCCCGAATACGTAGTCGAAATCAAAGAGGGATCCCTTGAAGACCAGATTCCTCCTGCTTACATACCTTGGCGTGCATACATAGTTCTCTATGATCTCACGGGAACGCATCCTCTGCCCTGATATATAGCTAAGTGCATTTGCAGCACCTGCAGATACTCCGGCTATGTATGGAAAGAGGATCCTCCTCTCCATGAATGCCTCCATTACACCTGATGAGTAGAATCCCCGGAGTCCGCCACCTTCAAGTACGAGAGCAGTCCCTTCAGGAAGACGCTCGGTCAATTCAATTCCCTTGATGAACTCATGCTGCTTTTCTTCGGTCATGGTTACATATTAACACAAACAGGAAAAGTGTAAAATAAAATGCCCCGATATTTCGAGGCACTATATGGAAGGCATTGCTGCCTGTTGACTTAAACATGAACAAGTCCCGAAAGACTTGTCTCAAGACCTAGTTGTCTTCCCTGAATCTCCTAGGTCTGCTCTTCTCGCCATTTGCCTTGATGTAGTCAAGTGACTTCTGCATTTCCTGGATGAACTGGCCAAGATCTTCCTGATAGACGATGACGGACTGTCTGATGTATCTACCTTCAGTCTCAGTTGGTCTGGACTCTACGATGTTGAGATAAAGATCTCCATGAAAATTCTTCTTTACATTAAAGAAGTACGTTCTGTCATCCTTGATGAACTTGGATGAGAAAACTTCTCCGCGCTCTCCCATGATTGGGCCCTCCGTTAACTATTAATACCGTGACAATATCACAAGAAATGAGTTTTTCCTAGTCCAAAAAGGGAAGAAGCAAACTTCATCAATACAAATGATATCATTTCACTTATCGCAGATTCACTTGGATTGTCCCTGTCGAGTACGAATCTCCTGGATCCTGCAATCTCCACTTCGATTGTGCTGCCTTCAAGAGCAGCCTGGAATGGTATCCTGCCCTTTAGCTTCCTATGGAATATGCTGCCGTCCCTGACGTCGATTCCATCTTCCGACATGGTAAGCTCAAACTTCAGTCCAAGGTCGTTCAGAAGC
>SAMEA104404106__coassemble_2901_pt1 | contig 10040 bp, 7 predicted proteins | sample SAMEA104404106__metabat2_high_PE_006 | metagenome-assembled genome bin SAMEA104404106 (sample SAMEA104404106) | Balaenoptera acutorostrata
AGCCCCCTGTCGGATTCGAACCAACGACCCCGAGATTACAAATCACGTGCTCTGGCCAGCTGAGCTAAGGAGGCATTTGATGAAGCAGCCTTTCAACCGCAACACGACTAATATAGTTGAAATCCCCATATAGTTTCAAGTACTTTCTGCAAAATATTTCAAATATTTTATAGATTCGGCTGTAATTGCATGCAATATATTAAGATACCTATAGATAAAAGTCTTGAAAACGAGTATTATGACTAGGTGTTCATGTTAATTGGAAGTTCTACGAATTTGATAGTATCTGATGCAAAGCTATTGATTCTTGAATTCATTACGTGATACAAACTTACTGTTTGACAAATTCCACTTGTTTTTGTAATATAACTGAAGATTTTGTCTAATACTACGCGGAGGATATAGATATATGGCAGGTAATGTTTCTAAGAACGCTAAGGCTCGTTCCTCAATGGTTCTCACAAGCAGATGGGGCGGCTCTATCAAGATGAAGAGTGTTTTCGAGAATGGAAAGCTTCGTCACGTTGCTTACTGCGAGAAGACTGGCAATACTGCAAGAAAGCCAAGAGATCTCATGTAATGATCCTTATTGGGTTCAAGGAAAGCCTGTGCTGAAATATGCGCAGGTTTTTTATTTGACTTCTTCCCTGGATTTTCCACTTGCTTGCCTCATTGCATTGCCTTGATTCTTCTGGAAACCATTCCCCTTGGGCAACCTGTTTTCCCCTCATTCTTCCCGGCTATCCCGTCTGAAGACCCCTTCCTCAACCGCTTAATCCATCCCAATATCTTATATAAGTTGGCAAAAACATGTTTCATCCATTTAATTGCTCTCTTGCCAATCTTTTTTTGTTACCTTTTTACATGTCCCTGTGTTATATTATCTACATAGGCAAAGGATTCGCTTTGAATTCAATAAGCGCAAAGAGGAGGAAACACGTGAAGCGTTTTTCAAAGACACTATCGATTTTTCTCGTAGTAGCATTGATGGTATTTTCACTGTCCGGCTGTACAACAGCAAAGGTAGAGGCTACTCCAGAGATTAAGACAGTAGCAGCAGTAGAGGTTCCTGCAGCACCAGCTCCAGCACCAGCACCTGCTCCTGTTCCTGCACCAGCTCCAGAAGCTGAACCTACACCAGAGCCAGAGGTAGCTCCTGTAGAAGAGGCACCAGTAGAAGAGATTGCTGCAACACCTCTCGAGGATGTTGAGATCGTATATCCTTACGGTGTCAAGGAAGTTGTAAAGAATGACAAGGGAGACGACAACTTCGATCTCTTCATCGTTCATACAAACGACGTACATGCTAGAGTAGACGACTACATTGGCTACTCCAAGCTTTCAACAATGCTCAACACAGCTCGTTCCATCACAGACAATCTTCTTGTACTCGATGCAGGTGATACAATCCATGGAACAAACTTCGCCAACCTCTTCAACGGCGAGACAGTTGGTGAGCTTCTCATCCAGGTCGGCTACGATGCAATCTGCCCAGGCAACCACGAGTTCAATTACGGACTTGACAACCTCCTCGCACTTGCTGACTACGCTGAAAAGAATTCCGACCTCAGGGTTCTCTGCGCTAACTGCACAGACGAGAACGGATACCTCCTCTTCCAGCCATACCAGGTATACAACTTCAATGGCTTCAGAGTTGCTGTAATCGGTCTTACAACTCCTGAGACAAAGGTAAAGTCCCATCCAAAGAACACTGAAGGTGTAGACTTCATGTCTGACATGGTTGTCCAGAATGCACAGTACGCAATCGACATGGCTCACGAGCTCGTTGACTACGTAGTTGTTCTTGGTCATATCGGTGTTGACGAGGAGTCTGACATCACATCCGAGTGGATCTGCGAGAACATCGACGGCATCGACCTCTTCATCGATGGTCACAGCCATACAGTTCTTGGCGGCGAGGATGCACTTCGCGTAAACGGTACTCTCATCGTTTCTGCTGGTGAGCACATGAAGAATGTTGGTGTTGTAGAGATCAACGTAAGAGACGGCAAGGCTGTTTCCGAGTATTCCTACCTCATCACACAGGATGACGTTCTCCATCCAGAGGACAGCGAGCTTGTCGACATGATCGCAGACCTTACAGGTTTCAGAATCACAGCCATCCCTAACGATCCTGAAGTTGATGCATACATCGACGCAGTGAACGCAAAGGTTGATGAGCTCATGAGCGTACCTGTAGCAGAGCTTGACCAGAGACTCGACGGTGAAAGAGCCGACGTAAGATCCAGAAAGACAAACCTCTCCAAGCTCCTCTGTGAAGCAATGACAGAAGCTGGTGGTGCAGACCTTACAATCACAAACGGTGGTGGTATCCGTGCATCCATCGATGCAGGTATCGTAACACGCGGTGATGTATTCAACGTTCTTCCATTCAACAACTCAGTCATCACATGTGAGATTTCCGGCGCAGACATCTACGCAGCACTCGAGCATGGTTACAGAGCTCTTCCTGATCCATCAGGTAGCTACGCTCAGACAGATGCCAAGGTTGTATACTCCAAGAATGCTGAGCCAGGTCAGAGAATCAAGAGAGTCATTCTTCCTAACGGCGAGAAGGTCGAGATGGACAAGACATACCTTGTTGCAACAAACGACTTCATGGCTGCTGGCGGAGACGGATACACAATGTTCGGTAAGGAAGTAAAGTCCGGTATCAACATGAGTGAAGTATTCGAGGCATATCTTGCTAAGATGTTCCCAATCAAGTAGGGTTTGAACAACTGATAATTCCAGGGGCGTAGAGATACGCCCCTTTTCCTTGCCTCAATATATGCATATCTGGTAGTAGGGGACATGGAATTAAGGCATTACAGATCGTGGCATTAAGGTTTGCTAAAGGGGAGTCGACGGATGTGCTGTTGACTGGACTGCTCATACCTTCATGTGTTTCAGTGCCTCTGGACCTTTCTCGAAAAGACAACATGAGATGAGATATCGGTGGTATAATGTTCCTGTAGGGTAGATGTCCTCACACTGAGATGCTCTTCCAACCTTTCTCTACTTGTCTGGAATCTACATGGAAGCTTTTCCTGTTATGTCATCTATCCCAAAGAGGCCATCTACAGAGAGTGCTCTCAGCATTCCCTGTTCTTGAGATATCCCCCTTTTTGATAGCCAGGCTCTCCTCTCCGTTGAGTCTGGCTTTTCCATTGGCTTTTTTACTGGTTGACTCTCTTATCGATTTCGTTCATGTATCTTGGAAGGGTGAGCCTATCGCATCTGAATGGATACTTCCTGATGACGGCATCGAACTGCTTCCTCAGCTTCTGCGATTCCTTCTGGTCTCCGTCTACGAGCCTTGCGACAGCGTAGCGTGTTACAAGTACATTTGGTAATACGGAGAACTGCCTGAGACTCTTTTTAAAGCTCTTATCGACTGTAACAGGCTTTCCAAGAAGAAGCCTTACAAGGATCCTGTCGCTTTCCAAAGTCACCCTGTAGATATCAATCATGTCGATCCCTGCTGTATCCAGCAGGAAATCCAGGGTATCCAGTGTCTTCTCATGGTCCATGATCTCCATATCCCTGTTCTCGATGAATACAGCTTCAGCTGAGATGAGCCTGTCGCTCATCTCCTCTATTGTAGGCATCTCGAAGAACTCATCCGGCATCTGCTGGAAGAGGTATCCCTGAGTCTGGTATGCGTTTATCATGAGCTGCTTCCAGAGAGCCTTCACGACTCTAGGACTTTTGGATAGGCTTACCATGTTGGCCCCATCGTTGTTGATTCCAAGCGCTCCGAGTGGAATTGCATTCTCGATTCCGATGAAGAGTCCGACAAAGCCAAGAAGGGCGATGAAAATCCTAGCTGTTCCGGAAATGGGTGTCAGGAAGAAGATTGCTGCCGAAACAGAAGCGATGATGAAGTTCACCATGATTCCACCAAGGTTGTACAGTACGTAAGGCATATGCCCATTCTCGTCGAGCTCTGGAGGAATCAGGAGGCATTGTCCAAGCGTTCCAGGGATGTTGAAAGAGTTGATATGGTATCTTCCGTTCTCGTCCCTGATGAGTATCCAGGAGAAGATCCTGAAGGATAGGAACCTGTATCCTGTAAGAAGACCCATCAGTAGATGTCCTGCTTCATGCAGCACTATGTTCAGGAAGTATGCTGCAAGAGCAAGAAGCAGCATGACTATGATGCCTTTCAGGCTGAAGTCCCCGTCTCTCAGATAGGCGAGAGCCACTCCTAGTCCAATTCCTACTGCAAAACAGATGGAAAGGAATATGATCATGATCAATATGTTCCTTGCTGTCTTCTTCACTTTCATGGTGAATCTCCTTTTCGCTCCATTATACAGCAAGGGGATGATGAAATCAGCAATAGTCGAATAGTATCTCCAGGTTGTGTATCGGATCCTCCTTGGCCTCTATGATGAGGTTTGCATCTGTTTCCTCTATCATGTGGATGGCTTCCTTCCATGGAAGATTGTTCCTGTCGATGCTATGGTGGCTGTCTTCATATGTCATCGTCCTTCCGTCTGTGATGTTGGAATGGAGGTGGGTTGTTACGACCTTGCCTGTTGCAAGTATTCTTCCAAGAGCCGAGAGGAAGTCGATTCCATATAGCTCCGTAGTGATCCAGAGATGTCCTATGTCTATGGTGAAGTGGATTCCATCCATCCTCGATAGCTCTACTATCTCATCTGGATGTATCAGCATATAGCCGCTTCGAGGATTCAGGTTCTCGATTGCAAGCGTCACTCCATATTCCTTCACTTCCTGCGATATCCTATCTATGTTGCCTTTCATCGTATTGAAGGCCTTCCTGTACTCTGGGGTATGGATGTAGTCCCGCCTTGCGATAGACTTGGTCCCTGGAAGGACATAGCTGCTGAATTCCCTTTCCACCATGGATATGCGGCTCTCTGAATCCGATGGGACAAGGCTGTCAGTGAGATATCCTGGATGAAGCACCATGAAGGATGCACCGAGTCGAGATGCAAGCTCTGCATCCCTAAGAAGCTCATTGCGAGACCAGAATAAGGTAGCTAGGTCTTCAGTTGCGAAGTTCGGGAAATACTCCCTCCTTGGGCAGAGGCTGTGGATTGAGGCGATTCTTCCCTCGACTATTGGAAGCACTTCACGAAGCCTTTCCTCCGTCAGGTTGTATGATAGTTCGAAGCGGCACTCTGGAAAGAGCTTGATTGCCTTCCTTATATCCTCGATGTCGCTGAATGCTGTAAGTGAGATTCCCTTTTCCTTCATATCAGTAGTGAGCCCATCCATTCTGTACGAATTCATCTGCAAATCGCCTTATCATGCTGTCTGTCTCCTTGCAGATATGCCTATTCGATGCTACAACCTCCCATCTGGTCCTTGCATCCTCCGATCTCGATATCCTCTGTGATACCTGGCACCACATCGATGGAAGTTCGGTATTGCCGCTGAATGTGGATGGAAGGTTGAACCTGAAGAGGGTTGCATCGAGGTCTGTGCCGTCATCCATTGTCCTTATGACGCTTGCTCCCCTGTATACCATTGCCTTCTCGATCCTCTCGAGAAGCTCCGGAATCCTCTCAGGCTCATCGAATGTAAGTGTCCACTCCCTTATCCTGCTGATGTTCTCCTGTATCTTCCTTGCTTCCCTGTACTTCTCAGGATGCTCCTTGTAGGCTCTTGCAGTGAGGAGTGCAAAGAAGAGTGTGTTCTCCGTTGCTGTGAATCCCTTCTTGAGGTCCTCTGGATCATATGGGAAGTTCATGTAGTAGTGTGATGATTCCTCGACAGAGGCTATGTAGCCATCTCTTTCGTATTCATGAAGCTTTCCCTTTATGAATGAGTGTCCGTTCCTTATTATGTTGGGATCCACACCTGACTTTGCCATTTCCTTCAGTACTATTGGTGATGACTTGATATCTGAGAAGAATCTCAATGTCCTTCCTTTTCCATAGACAGGGCTGAATATGTCCTTGATGTAGGGAAGTAGTATGGACATGTTGAGTCCTGGAATCATCTGGGTACCATCGGGGAACATCAGGTCCATCCTGTCCCCATCTCCATCGAAGGCAAATCCTAGGTCGTAGGCGCCGTTCTTCATGGCATCCCTTGCTTCCTTCATGCTCGCTGCCTTCACTGGATTCGGCTCTCCCAATGGAAAGAGTCCATCTGGTATGAGATTTCTTGCCATCACTTCAGCTCCGGCCTTCTCGAAGGCCATTGCAAATTCCATTCCGGCAGAACCCGAGAGGAAATCTGCAAGGATCCTCAGCCCGTCAAGCTCTCCTTCCCTTATTCCTGCAAGTTCCATCGAGTAGTCGATGAAGCTTTCAAGAGCATTGTAGATATGGATCCGACCCTTGTTCATTCCCTTGGAGTATGCAGCCTTATTCCTGTAGTATTCCCGGATCCTGGTGATTCCTCCATCAGGACCGAAGTCCTCTGCAATTGCCGATGCGTCTCTTCCGACAAGCTTTACTCCGACATAATCCCCTGGGTTGTGGCTCGCTGTTACCATGATTCCTCCGGATCCTGGCTTCTTCATGCACATGTAGTAGAACTGGCAGGTGCTTGTCTGCAGTGGATTCACATACACGTCAAGTCCGATTCCGGTAAGGGATTCCATCAAGGCTTCGAGAAGTTCCGGGGAGTTGATTCTTGCATCCCTGCATAGGACCACTGAATCTACCTTCACATCCTCCCTGTAGTATATTGCAATTGCATCAGAAAGGTTCCTGATGATTTCCCCTGATAGGTTTTCATATCTTGAGCGGATATCATAGGCCTTGAACATACTCAGATCCATATCTTCACCTCGATTCCATTGTAACCGATTACTCCGGAATATGGATGGGAAAATATTTTCAGGCGTTAATTTCCTGTATTGCAATGAAATAGGGTGAAGTGTGCAGGAAAAGGCAATATTTTATTCAAATTGTGTTGACAGGAACCTCCAATAAAGGGTATTCTTATGGAGGTTGAGATATTCTCCTGTAGCTCAGTCGGTAGAGCAGGTGGCTGTTAACCACCCTGTCGGGGGTTCAAATCCCTCCGGGGGAGCGACTAGAAGCTAGGTACTTGTTACCTAGCTTTTTTTTTGTCCATTTATCCCTATATCGTCATCTTCCCTGTTTTTCTGCTATATTGGACCTATGAATCCAAAAGACAGACCCGAAGGAAGAATCTACGCAGCAATAGACCTGAAGAGTTTCTATGCATCAGTCGAATGCCTGGAGAGGGGACTCGATCCACTCAAGGCATTGTTGGTTGTAGCTGATGCAACCAGGACCGAGAAGACGATCTGCCTTGCTGTATCCCCAGCATTGAAGAGATACGGTCTCAGCGGAAGATGCAGGCTGTTCGAGGTAAACGAGAAGGTCAGGGAGCTCGAGCGTGAGAAGGGGATCAGGATCTCCTATATTGCAGCCCCTCCGAGGATGAAGCATTACATAGAGTACTCCTCGAAGATATATTCCACTTACCTTGAGTTCATTGCTCCCGAGGACATGCATGTATATTCGATCGATGAGGTGTTCTTCGATCTGACGAACTACCTCAGGATGTATTCCATGACTCCGAGACAGCTTGTCTCGAAGATGATATCCACTGTCTATGAGAGAACCGGAATCACGGCAACCGGTGGAATAGGTGAAAACCTGTACCTTGCGAAGATTGCCATGGATGTATATGCCAAGAAGACCAGACCTGATGTAAATGGTGTGAGGATTGCCGAGCTTGACAGGTATTCCTATCGCAGGGAGCTCTGGGACCATCAGCCGCTTACAGACTTCTGGAGGATGGGTAAGGGGCTTAGTGAGAGGCTTGGAAGGTATGGAATCCGTACGATGGGGGACATTGCTAGGATAAGTCTCCAGAACGAGGAGGTGCTCTACAGGGAATTCGGAGTCGATGCAGAGCTGATGATCGACCATGCATGGGGCGAGGAGACCTGCCTGATGGAAGACATCAAGAGCTACAGGCCGAGAGTCAATTCCCTTGGTTCCTCCCAGGTCCTTTCCTGCCCGTACTCCAAGGACAAGGCAAGGACTGTAATCAAGGAGATGGCAGACCTCATTTCACTCGAGCTTGCTGCAAAGGGACTGGAAACCGACGGGATCTCCATGATGGTCGGCTATGAGATAGTCCAGGAAGGATTCTACATGGGAAGAAGGGAGCTGAAGCTCGACCCATATGGAAGGAAGATTCCGAAGCCTTCCACTGGATCCATACATATCAAGGACGGAAATGGCAATACTGTCCATACCTCGTCTACAAGGAAGCTCATCTCCTCTGCAGTGGAACTCTATGACAGGATCACGGATGACGAACTATCGGTAAGGAGGATGTCCATCTCTCTTCTCAATGTCGTTCATAAGGGTGAGGGGAATCATGAGGTGAGACAGCTTGACCTCTTTGCAGACCAGGATGCCATAGAGGCTGAGAGGGTTGAGGAGGAGAGGGAGGAGCATATGCAGCAGGCACTTCTCGACATAAAGCGCAAGTATGGTAAGAATGCAATCCTCAAGGGAATGGACTACGAGGAGGGTGCTACTACAATCAAGCGCAACTCACAGATTGGAGGACATAAGGCATGAGTGGAAGATATGATGACATCCTCTATATGGAATGCCCAGTTTCCGAAAGACATCAGCCTATGTCCAGGGAAGAGAGGGCAAAGCAGTTCTCTCCCTTTGCAGCACTGAAGGGACACACGGAAGCAATTGCATCGGAAGAGAGGATCTTCGCACAGCGTGCAATGCTCTCGGAGGACCAGAGGAAAGTGCTTGATGAGGGATTCCACTGGATACAGGAAAGATATGAGGAAGGAAGGAGTGTCGAGATCGAGCTCAGGCGCTTTCTTCCTGTACTGGATGATGAGAATGGCTATCTGGTGACAGTGAAAGGAATTGTCCGCAAGATAGACATAGATGGAAGGCTCCTTGATGTCGATGGTGATAGGATCCCATTCGATGACATTGAAGAAATTATGAAATATTTCGCATAACCTGTTGACACCTATTATGCTTTTGGGTAATATACAGAGCGTAAACGGACATTCTCCTGTAGCTCAGTCGGTAGAGCAGGTGGCTGTTAACCACCCTGTCGGGGGTTCAAATCCCTCCGGGGGAGCGAGTTTGGAAGCTAGGTACAAGTTGCCTAGCTTTTTTTTATATCCAATTCCCCTGACATCCCTTGGAGTGAATGAAATAATCCTGTTTTGAAGGTATTATTCTCAAATGGAAAGCATTTTTTCCGGATATGTCATAATATAGTTACGAAAAGTATAAGAATGTATGGGAGGAAACAATGACAGTCGTCATAGTTTTGACAGTATTTTTTGCGACGATCCTCGGATCTATCAGTGGAATCGGTGGAGGCGTCCTGATCAAGCCTGTAATGGATGCAATCAGTGGTCTTTCATCTTCGGTAATCAGCTTCCTTTCAGGAACGACAGTTCTCACGATGACAATCGTATCTCTCCTGAGGAGCAGGAACGGATCGGTCAAGATCGATAGACGTGGCACATTCCTCGCCATCGGTGCTGCAGTAGGTGGATACCTTGGCAAGATGATCTTCTCCATGATGGTACAGAGCGTAAACGAGGCTCTTGTCGGACTTGTTCAGAACATCATCATGGTTATCCTAACAGTCGCAGTATTCTTCTACGTCAAGTACAAGGCCAAGGTAAGGACACTCAATGTCACCGGTCCTGCAGGATGCATCACCAGCGGACTCTTCATGGGTATCCTCTCTTCATTCCTCGGAATCGGCGGTGGTCCTATCAACATCATGATCCTCAGCTACTTCTTCAGCATGGACACAAAGACTGCAGCACTCAATTCCCTCTATGTAATCTTCTTCAGCCAGATGGTAAGCCTTGTCAGCAACATCATCAGCAGGGACATCCCTCCATTCGAGTGGCCACTGCTTCTCATGATGATGGCAACAGCTGTAATCGGAGCAACACTTGGAAGGAAGCTTTCCAACAAGATGGATGAGCATAAGGTAGATGTACTCTTCATGGGACTTCTCATCATCATCACTGCAATCAGCGTATACAACTGCTTCAAGTTCGGTTT
>SAMEA104404106__coassemble_3009_pt1 | contig 9750 bp, 6 predicted proteins | sample SAMEA104404106__metabat2_high_PE_006 | metagenome-assembled genome bin SAMEA104404106 (sample SAMEA104404106) | Balaenoptera acutorostrata
ATCCATATTTCCGATGCATGCTGTCCCAGGATGACTTCGACAGGGAAGGCATTGAGTGTGACCAATGCTGTGAAGACGGCAAGGACTGCAATCGGATAGCCGATCCTGATCCTCCTATAGTTCCTTGCATAGAAAACTGTCATCCATATCGTGATTGCAAAAGAGCTCACGGCATAAAGGATGACAGGCACAGCTCCTACCATTCCCAATGAGCCTCCTGTAATGAGAATTCTAACATAAAGCGATTGTCATATGTAACAGATAAAACAGAAATGAGTATTTTTATGAATGTTTTTGCCTGTTTCTACATTCTTCTGGTCCATTGGCTGAAATCAGATAGGATATCTACTCGTTCCTCTTGATCTCATCCCAGATAGCAACGAGCTCTTTGGCATGCTCGCCATCGATTGGAATCCTCCTCTCTCCTGCTGTATCGAAGAGCATCTGGAATCTTCTCCTGATCTTTACGTTTGCCTTCTTCATTGCGATATCGGGCCTCAATCCAAGTTTTCTCGATAGGTTAACAACGGCAAAGAGCAGGTCGCCGACTTCCTCCTCCTGGTTTTCCCTGTCCCCATCTGCAATTCCAGCCTCAAGTTCAGATAGCTCCTCACGTACCTTCAGCAGTGCATCCGTGATATCGAGATCGATCTTCACACTTTCTGCAATCCTCTTCTGGATCTCGTAGCTTTCCTCCATGGGTGGAAGGCTTACCGGAACCTTGGAGAATATATCCTCTGCATTCCCTTCGTTTCCTCTCTCCATGCTCTTCATCCTGTTCCAGAGTTCAGGGACATCGTCCTCGTCTTCGACAGAGATTTTCCCGAATACATGTGGATGTCGCCTAATAAGCTTCATGCATACTTCGTTCAGAGCCTCGACTGGTGTGAATTCGCTTTTCTCGGAATGTATCAGCTGAGCCATGAAGACATTGATCATCACGTCTCCGATCTCCTCCCTGCATGAAGCAGTGGAATTACGTGCTACCCCGTCAAGGTATTCGTATACCTCGTCGATGAGGCAGGCTGCTGTGGACTCTTGAGTAAGCTTCCTGTCCCATGGACAGCCTTCTGGACTTCTGAGGTATGTAAGTATCTGATAGAGCTTCTCAACTCCCTCTCCGATTGTAGCTGATGGTGTGAACCTGTAGTCGATCATACTTGACATTCTAGGATTACCCTTGTCGATTTACAATACGGAAGTTGAACCTGGGTGTATAATGAGATCATGAAATGGAACAGGACTGTCGGTATCGTACTTGCTGTCATAGCCATTGCAATGGCTATGAACCTACTCTCCGACAACCGCAGCGAGGATGTGGAGAATGGAATCATAGGTGGAGCTGAAGGACCTACATACATCCACGTCAGCAGGTAGATCATCTCTTCGACCCCTTGGTATTGATGCCCGGATTCCCTATAATCCGAGGTATGAAGAAAGTATTGTTCGTTTGCCATGGAAATATCTGCCGAAGCACAATGGCTGAGTGCATGTTCTCTGACTATGTCAGACACCTCGGACTCGAGGATGAATTCGAGATCGATTCTGCAGCTACATCCACCGAAGAGATCGGTAATCCCATCTATCCTCCTGCAAGGCAGATGCTGCTGTCCAAGCACATCAGGGTCATCCCTCACCGGGCAAGAAGGATAACAGCCCTCGATATGCAGTACTACGACTACATCTTCTACATGGACCAGAACAACCTGAGGAACCTCAGGAGGATGTTCAAGAGCCATCTCGAGAAGCTCAGGCCGATGGTTCCAGGAAGGGATGTCGCAGACCCTTGGTATACAGGCAATTTCATCGATACCTACAATGATATCGCAGGCGGAATCCTTGTCTTCATGGAAGAGCTTGGCTATTGACTCTTCCACAAGGGAAGTCGAATACCTTGGATTTTCTGTCCTTGAATCATCATATTTAGATACATGCTCCGTTTTTTCTGATAGAATTGATTGGATTGGAATCATAGGACCTGCCTAGGTCCTCATTTCCATCTATCCCAGATACATACAATAAGTTTTCAAGGAGTCTTTTTCATATGAAGATCGGTCTCAGAGATGCGACAATACTTATAAGGGCACTTGGTTCCGGAGTTGTTCCAAGAGTAGGACTAAGACATATTGCTGTAGGCAGGAAGGCAGAGGTTGAAGCGCTTCTTGCCGATCTTCTTGCAGTCGAGCAGGGAGGAGCCGCCTTCCGCATTGTCAGCGGCAGATACGGCAGCGGCAAGAGCTTCCTTCTCCAGCTTATCAGGAACAATGCAATGGACAGGGGATTTGTCGTACTCGATGCAGACCTATCTCCAGAGCGTCTCCTGACGGGAACCAACGGAAAGGGAGTTGCTACATATAGGGAACTCATCCAGCACATGGCAGTAAAGGCCCGTCCCGATGGAGGAGCCCTTGAATCCGTGATAAGGAAGTGGATCGTCAACAAGCAGGGTGAGATTGCAAGACGTGATGGTCTTGCTCCGACAGATCCTGATTTGATCACCAAGGTCAGGACCGAGATGGCATCCGACCTTTCATCCCTGGCAGAGATGGCCTACGGCTATTCCTTCGGCCTTGTACTCGACAACTACTGGTATGGAATGAAGACGGGGGACGATGAGAGGATCAACAATTCCCTCAGATGGCTTCGCGGTGAATACGGTACAAAGACTGAAGCCAGGAAGGATCTCGGAGTCGATAGGATCATCGACGACCTTACATGGTACGACTTCCTGAAGCTCTTCTCCACATTCTCCAGGATGGCTGGCTACAAGGGAGTACTCATCTTCATAGATGAGACAGTCAACCTCTACAAGCTCAGCCATGCAAAGAGCAGGGAGAACAACTACGAGAAGATCCTTACGATCTTCAACGATACGATGCAGGGAAGGGCGAAGAACATCGGAGTCATCCTATCCGGTACCCCGGAATTCATCATGGATGAGAGAAGAGGCCTCTACAGCTACGAGGCATTGCGCTCCAGGCTTCTCGACAACAGATACGGCAACATGGGATACGTCGACTACTCAGGTCCGATCATCAAGCTGCAGACACTTACAAACGAGGAGCTCTTCCTGCTGCTCGAGCGAGTACTCGAGGTACACGAGGCTGCATTCGGCTGGTCTTCCAGGCTTGGAGAGGCTGAACTCCTTTCCTTCCTGCAGATGAGCATGGGAAGGGTAGGAGCCGGGGAGTTCATGACTCCAAGAGAGATGACCAAGGATTTCATAGGACTTCTCAACATCCTCTACCAGAATCCAAGTGCAACATTCGATTCCCTGATGGATACTGTCAGGAATACTCCTGTAGCTAAGACACCATCTGCCTCTGCAGATGAATATGCTGAGTTTGACCTCTAGATGAACGATGCTTTCCATCGATACAGTCCCTGGATCAGGGAGACGATATACAGGAAGGGCTGGACGGACCTGAGGGATGTGCAGAAGGAGAGTGCCGATGTACTCTTCAATACCGATTCCAATGTCCTCATAACATCCGGTACTGCTTCGGGTAAGACCGAGGCAGCCCTGTTTCCCATATTGACCTTGCTTGATGAAAAGCCATCAGAATCAGTAGCAGTACTCTATATAAGTCCTCTGAAGGCGCTCATAAACGACCAGTTCGAGAGACTTGAGATGCTTCTCTCGGGGCGTGATTTCCCAATCAGGTCCTGGCATGGCGATGTATCATCGGATAGGAAGCAGAAGCTGATGGAAAGGCCCCGAGGAATCCTCCAGATAACTCCAGAATCCCTGGAGGGACTCCTGATGAGGAGACGGGAAACTGCCGCCTCGATGTTCAGGGACCTAAGGTTCGTCATCATCGACGAGGTACATTCCTTCATGGGAAGCGACAGGGGAATGCAGGTTCTCTGCCTTCTTGAAAGACTTCAGCGCCTGATTGGATACAGTCCAAGAAGGATTGCCCTAAGTGCAACCCTCTCTGACTACTCATCTGCATCTTCATATCTCTCTTCCGGAAGCGGAAGGGATACCATTGTGGTGGGAGCCGGTGGAGAGAGGAGAAGACTCAGGCTGAAGGTCGAAAGCCTTCCTGTAAGCGAGGAGGACGACTCAGCCTTCATAGGACATCTGTATGAAACTGTGAAGTCCAGGAAATGTCTCATATTCTCAAACAGCAGGCTGGAGACGGAATCGACTGCCAGGAAACTCAAGGAGGAGGCCAGGAGACGTGGAGAGAGGGATATCTTCCTCATTCACCACGGTTCATTGAGCTCTGCAGAACGGGAGAGAAGCGAAAGGCTGATGAAGAGGGATGATGGTGAGAAGGTAATCCTTGCAACCGTCACTCTCGAGCTCGGAATCGACATCGGAGACCTGGACCTCATTGTCCAGATTGGCGCTCCCTGGTCTGTCTCTTCGTTTGTACAGAGACTTGGAAGGTCTGGACGCGTCAGTGGAATTTCCGAGATGCTCTTCATAGACAAGGTATATACAGATACTGCTCCTGGGATTCCATGGGGACTACTCAGGATGATTGCCATCATAGAGCTATACCTGAAGGACAGGTGGATTGAATCTCCCGAGTCCAAGCGAAAGCCATACAGCCTCCTATTCGAGCAGACACTCAGCATACTTACATCAAATACATCGATGAAACCATCTTCCCTTGCTCGTGAAGTGCTGTCCCTATCATGCTTCCATGAGAGGATCAGCCAGGATGAGTACAGGACAATGCTTCGTCATCTAGTTGCAGCCGACATCCTCGAGCAGATGGAGGACGGCTCCCTGATAATAGGAGTCAAGGGTTCCGAGATCGTATATGACAGGGGCTTTGCCGCTGTATTCCAGGGAGATGCAGGCTTTACGGTAATGTCAAGGGATGGAGAGGTAGGCACCCTTTCCCAGATGCCGGAGGAGGGCGATGTATTCTACCTTGCCGGAAAGGGATGGAAGGTTGTCGAGACCATACCGGAAAGAAGGATCTGCAAGGTAGTCCACTCTAATGAAGGGGCGGACATCGTCTGGAACGGAAGCTGCGGAGATATCGACGAGAGGATCGTCCTGAAGATGAGGGAGATCCTCGAGTCAAATGAGATATATAGGTATCTCTCAGAAGAGACCAGGACAATCCTGGAAACAGTAAGGAAGGTCCTTCAGGCAACTCCTGCATTGGATAGGTCCATTATTCCGATTGGCGGGATAGCTGGACGCTATGAGATCTTCCCATGGACAGGTACACGGGAACTCGATACGATCTGCAATCTGCTGAGAAAGTCTTTCATGACAAGGCTGAAGCTTACCCGTGTTAGGAAGGGAATTGCTACGGTAATCATCGAAAGCAGCATGGACCTGGATAGCCTGAAGAAGGCTCTTGCAGAGGCCAAGGCTGATGTCGACGACATAGAGAGCTTTGTTGGGGATGGCTTCAACATCGACATAGACAAGTATGATGAATACATACCCCGAGCTCTCAGGAAGAGAGCATACATCGAAAACCAGATGGTAGGGGCTCATGCCCTCGAGATCATCAGGGAGATAGGAAGAGGAAGGAGGGATTGATATGGAAGATTTTCTGTTCAGACATGTGAAGGCAATAAGGAATGATGAGGTGGCATCCAGGTACTGGAAGGATTACGACAAGACCATGAAACGTAGGCCGGATCCTTCCAGACTCTCCCAGAGGAAGTGTCTCTACCTTGATGAAATGAGTCTCTTCGTCAAGGAGGCGACAGGGGAGCAGCTTGCAACCTATGAATTGCTGAGGTCCAGTCTGGAGGTGAAGAAGGGAAGGGTTTCCAACAAGTCGGAATGCTCATATCTTCCGATCTTCCTGGCTCCATTCTTCAGGGACCTTTCGAAGAAGCCTGCTGAGCTCAGGACAGAAGTCGATGCGATCCTGAAGAGGGCATCAGGACTCGAGCCTGAAATTGCCGTCATGACAAGGGCAATGTTACTCTATGCATATATCCAGAACGGAGAGCCCGTCCCGATGGATATGCTTCGCCAGCTTTGCAGCAAGGATTCTCTTATCAGGAGCATATTCGCATCCGAGATCCTGATGAGGTTCTCCGAGGACGGGGATGTCTCATCCCTTCTCTCGCAGCTTGACTTCGTTTTTCCGAAGCTCCCACTCTCAAGTGCTCAGAAGAGCTTCATGAAGGACATCCTAAGAAAGGATAGGGACTTCATCTCATCACGCCTGGGAATGAAGAGCAACGCAGAGCTCTTCTCCGAGTTCGACATGCCCGATGAGCCGAAGATGGAGTATACCGGCTCCTGGTGGAATCCGAAGCCATTGAGAACACAGTATGAAGTCGACATGAGGTACTATAGGTACAGGGTTGAATGTACCCATCTCCACAATACCCTTAAGGTATCCGATGAATCCTATGTCTTTCCTCCTGGATCTCCCCTTACAGGCTGCGCACTCGTTCCGGATCTTGCAATCACAGCAGGAATCGAGGATCTGCTCAAATCCTTCCGCGATTCCTTCGACCTTTATCATGAGATCTACCGTAGGAGCGCGTATCCTGTAGGAAAGGGCTCCGACCGATACAACCTAGTGCCTACATTGCTGGAGAACATTCCACTCTGGGCTTCCAAATCTTCGGAAAGCGATTCCGGCAGGAGGATCGATTCCCTTGATGAGAAGGAATGGATGAGCAACATAGATGAGGAATTCAGGGTTGTAGAGCCCCCTCATGGAGAGACTCTTCCATCTGTGATCTTCGGCGAAAGATACTTAAGCCTCGGCAAGTACATGAAGAAGCAGACAGTTCCTGAGGACGACAAGTCCCTGAAGAAATGGTATACCGCCTCGAAGAGGGTGGATAACCTCCAGAGCCTCGATTACCTCCGGGCAGGATGTCAGGACCGTATTGCCATGATCGAGACGAGAAAGGATGCGCTGAAGTTCATCTCGGAGGCAATGAACATCTGGAATACCATGGACCATGAGGAGAATTCCTACTTCAGCAATGTACTGTTTGAAGGAATCAAGGCGGTATCTGCATATTGGAGAATCGCAATGGATTTCAGGGGATTCATGAGTAACATCCAACTTATCGACTTATTCATCGATGTCTACGATGCATATCCTGATGTCCAGATGCCGTCCTTCCTACTGGAGGAGCTCTTCGATGGAATGGATGTAAGCCTTCCAGTTGGAGACAGGGACATCCTCCTCGAAGTTTCCAGGATCCTCATCTCCCGTCACATGAAGAATACAGGCATCAAGGAGATTGTCGACATGGCGAAGGCCTCCCTATGCAAGGCAAGGGGAGAGGAATCCTCTCTCAAGGAGCCTCCTAGGGAATATAGGCAGAAGGTTGACAGCTATATCGAGAAGAGGCTGTTTGCCGAGATCAAGCCGATATACAGGCCAGGTATCCTCGACATGTTCAGACCATATGACCTGGATACCTGCATCAAGGTATCGAACACGGGAATCACGATCAAGAAGGAGAGATTCCCTTACGCAGAGAAGAATCTCTCCGAAAGCATTACGCGTCTCGAGAATGCCGGAGGGACGACAAGCAAGCGTCTCGATACGCCTGTCGACTGGAAATATGGACTGGTGGACCAGAGCGACCTGGAGTTCAGGCTCTATGCAAAGTGGAGGAAGGAGAGCTTCAGAGAGGGATCTGCATGGACAGTAAACCGTCAATGGGCCTTTGCGCTTCTCTCTGAGTTGTCCCATGCTGAGCTTACGGATGAGAGGAGGCTCCTCTCTGCCCTTGTCCAGCTTGTAACCTACACGGGAAACGATGGAGCTGCCTTCGTGCTCTGCTTCCTCATCGTGAACAGGCTTCCGATTCCAAAGGAACTCATCACCTTCCTCTCAGGAGATGCCCACAACCTTCTGCAGCAGCTGGTACTTGCAGACCTCTTCAAGAGCAGGAAGCTCAGCTTCAGCGACCTTGAGGACCTGAGCGAGACAGAGCTTGGATACTACGGACTATACGATGATGCGATGAAGTACGTACTTCCAATTGTCTACCATGAGCTCTACGGCTCGGATACTGATGCCTCCGAATCGAAGAGGAGCTATAGGAGCTACAGCGTTTCCACATGCTTCCCATCATCCTCGATCGGCAAGGTGAAGATCACTGCAAGCGTTCCTGTATATCAGCAGGGCAGCAAGCTGAAGGATAGGATCCTCGCTCTCTGGAATCATGTACACGCCGTCATATACGACATTGCAACAGGAGGAAATCCACATCCACAGGAAGGATACACGGAAGTCGAGTGCGAGAAGGTCAGGAGATGCATCTGGGAGAATCTCTTCCTGGATGCGAAGAACAGGAGGAAGTTCCTCCCTGACTGGAAGATGCCGAAGAATCCAATCTGGCCATTCTCGCTCCTAGATGTCGACAGGAGAAACAGCAAGGGAGTTAGGCACATATATGCACCTTACTTCGTGGATCCGAGTTCCATGAGACGGATTCCAGACTTCAGGATCCTGAAATTCATGAATGCAGCTGAAGGTGGGGAATTCTTTGAAGGACTGTTGGAGGATGCATACAGTTCCGATTCCAACCTTGCAAGGGCAGTAGCTGCCGCCTCCGGCGAGGAGGAGTTCTACGGAGTTCTTGCAATAAGGCTCTTCGGACCTTTCTACAGGTCCGCCTTCACAGAAAGGAATCCGAAGATATTCGAGGATGCCGCGGCAATGGCTATGCATGCATATGCAATGTATAGGGACACCAAGGGCAAGAGCATCTACTTCGATATGAAGTACAGATATGGAAGACTTGGAGAGAGCTCTGCATATGGCTGGTATCTTCCTTTCGACAAGAAGGAGGATGAGGTCATAATGAAGCTCATCGACAATGCAGGAAGAAGACTCAAGGGCAATACAGAGCTGAAGATAAACGTTTCACTTAACCGTTTCCAGAAGTTCATCGCGGACAAGCTCGATGAATGGGTAAAGGCCGGAGGAAGGGATCCCTATGTGGAGACGAAGATCAGGATATCGAAGGATACCTTGAAGGAACTGAGGAAGTCCTCGGACGAGGTCAGGGAGGCATTGAAGACTGAGGAGGACGAGACCGTCGAGATTCCTGAGCCAATATCGATTCCTGTCGAGGATGACTATGAGGAAGAGGAAGGCTTCATTCCGTCGCTCGATGAAGTCGAGAGGGAAATACTTAGGATACTGATCGCTGGAGGGAATCCCGATAAGGTGCTCGAGAGGAACTATACGACACTCGATGTCGTCGTGGACAGCCTGAACGACAAGGCACTCGATGCCTTCGGTGAGTCGATAATCCAGGATTCTGAAATAGTTCCGGGGTATGAATACCTGGTGGATGAACTTTGAGAGAGGAAATGAAGGAAATAGACAGATACAATACAGGGTTTACATTCAGACACGTGAAGTTCGTTGTCGATGAAGATGTGAACAGGGGATTCTGGAAGGACTACAGGTCCTATATGGACAGCGTGAAGGACATCAAGCCTTCCGCATCCTCCAGGATCGAGAAGAATCCAATCTTCTTCCTGAGGCGAAGGAAACGTGACAGGCAGGACAGCACACTTCTTTCTGCAATAGGTAAGATAGCTTATGGAGGCTCACCGATCGGAGTGAAGGAATCTTCATATCTCCTTCTGCTTGTGACCTGGATGTACGCTCCGGAGCAGAGCTACAGCCTGAAGGACAGGCTCTATGCTCTTGACATCCTGCTTTCCAGCTGCGGGACATTCGATAATGAGGAGGTATGGAATGTAAGGGCAATGCTCATGGGAGAGTACATCCATACCGGTACCCCGATACCCCTTGATATGCTTCT